>Ga0209634_1002040_pt1 | contig 14326 bp, 16 predicted proteins | sample LinPmetageLP40_FD_184043 | JGI IMG/M metagenome (GOLD analysis project Ga0209634, IMG submission 184043) | Marine viral communities from the Pacific Ocean - LP-40 (SPAdes) (version 2) | ecosystem: Environmental > Aquatic > Marine > Oceanic | place: Pacific Ocean | collected 2010-08-26
CACTCCGAAAAGTCTAGTTTCGGTTCGTGAGGACACGAACCGAGGCGAAAATTAGCGAATACGCTTGTTTTGGAGTGGTTGAAAAAGTCAAAAATGTGAATTTTGACTTTTCGGAGTGGACTCAAGTTTAAAGTTCAAAGTTCAAAGTTCAAAGTTGACTGATTGAATGAACTTTTCGTTTTCACTTAAACCTTAAACCTTAACGGACAAACCTAAAACCTAAAACCTAAAACCTTAAACCTAAAACAATTAAGTCTTCTGCTTTTTCTTCTTAGCTGCGGGAAAGAGAATGTTATTAAGGATGAGCCTGTAACCAGGAGAATTTGGATGAATATTCAAGTCGGTCGGATCTTCGCCAACCATGTGCTGATAGTCCTCAGGATCATGTCCGCCATAGAATGTCCAGAACCCTTTGCCATACACGCCATGGATGTATTTGGCCTCTTTCAAGTCCTTGTTCTCTCCCATAATCACCACATCTGGTTTGACTAGATGTTTTTTGTAAGAAGTAGTTTGCCCATAGAATCCTTCTATTACTCGTGTGTGATTTTGCGTCAACATCGTTGGGATAGGGTCCCATTTTGCTGAAAACTCAAATAGATTGAAAAAATCATTTTCCTGTTTGATACCACGGTTGTACATTTTGGTGTCAATATTCGAAAATTCGTATTCAAGATAATTCTTGTTGATTGTGAAGTTTTCAAAGGCAAAGGTGTTCTCAAAATTCAATTTCCCTTGTGCCTGTGGATCCATCGGGTCTCCATCAAATACCCGGTCACAGATATCCAATCCCTCGGCAGAAAGCGCAATGTCAAAAGTGTCAGTTGCAGAGCACATGGCAAATAAAAATCCGCCACCTGACACAAAATCCCTGAACTTCTTGACCACAGCCAGTTTGAGATGTGAAACTTTGCTATATCCGTTTTTTCTTGCCGAAGCTTCAAATTCCCGCTGTTGCTCGATGTACCAGGGCATATGTTTGAAATTGCGGTAGAAGCGGCCGTATTGACCCGTGAAGTCCTCATGATGTAAGTGGAGCCAGTCGTACTCGGGAAGCTTGTCTCCCAATACCTCGTCATCAAAAACTACTTCATATGGTATTTCGGCATATTTCAGCACCATGGTTACCGCATCATCCCAGGGTTGCTTACTTTTTGGAGAATACACTGCGATTTTAGGAAACTTATTGAGCTTCATAATATCAGTATTGGATGAAGGACTTGCTATCTGTGTGATTATTTGATTGGACTGAGCATCCGAGATCACCTGATAACTTACCCCTCGAATGATCAACTCGTTTTCAAACTTCTGATAGTACTTCAACATGAAGCTACCTCCACGATAATTGAGAAGCCAATCGACCTCGATGTCATTTTGCAAGACCCAATACGCAATGCCATATGCCTTCAAATGGTTTTCTTGCTGGTCATCCATCGGGATCATTATATAACTGGCTTGAGCCTTCCACCCAAAAAATAATATTATGAATGAGGTGATGAGTTTTTTTAACAGCATTGGGTTCAATCTTTATTCAATTTATCCAACATGATTATATCGGTTTTATCTATAGTTCTATTAACTGCCTTTTTGTTCTTGATGAGGTCATCATAACCTATAATTAAAATATCATTATTGTCAATATTAACTTTCTTTGCAGTTTTTATACTTCTCGAAAATGAGTCTAATCCGCTCATTTGAGGAAGGAATTCAGTTTTGAATCCTTTGTGAGGTATTTTTAAATAAGTTCTTTTTGGATCAAAAATCAAATTTTCTAAACTCTCAGTTTCAATATCAAGATCTTTCAAGGCTTGAACTAAATTATAATAATTACCTGTAGTGGGATTGTACCAAAAGCCAAGGTCATGTTTTAAATCGTTAAACCCTGGAGCGTATCCTCCTGAAATTCTTTGATATCCGTAAAAACCGACAGCTGTTCCGCCTATTAACATATACTCGACATCATATTTATTGAGTGCTGAACAAGTAAGGGCTAATATTTCTCTTATTTCATTTGATATCATCAGAATCTTCCTTCGCCAATTTCAACACCCTATATAAGTCCATCAAATCTAAAGTACGTATCATACATTCCTCATCGGTCAGTTCTTGTTGAGGGGTATTTAGGATTTTCTTATCCTTTATATTTTTATACAATATTACTTCAGGCATATGCGTACACTATACGAGATTTATTATCACAAAGGTATCAATTTATCCATAAATATGATTCCGATTAAAGCTTTAGCACTGATTTTAACCGATCACTAACGATTATTCAATTTTCACGTAATAGTTGATTCATGAAGTCAATTATTTGATACCTTGAATATTGATTAGAAAAGAAGAATAATGGATTTACTAGAAAATATCAGAGAAGGTATAAGATCGATCAATGCAAACCTACTCAGAACAGTACTCACTGCACTGATTGTGGCTATTGGAATCACTTCACTTGTAGGTATCCTTACAGCTATCGATGGGATTCAGTATTCGGTTTCGGATAGTTTAGCGGATCTAGGAGTCAATACTTTTGATATTTATTCTAAGAGAAATCGTGGGGGTAATCGCGGAGGAGTGAAAGAAAAACCTCAAGCACCATTGAAACTGAAGGAAGCACAACGCTTCATTGATAATTATAAAGTGCCTTCTAATGTAAGCTTGTCAACCAGAGTTACTGGAATAGCTGAGGTCAAACGTCTATCGGAAAAGACGAACCCCAATGTCTGGGTACAAGGAGCAAATGACGAATATATCGCCCTCGAGGGACTGAATATAGCTGAGGGGAGGAACTTTTCGATTATTGAGACACAGTATGGTACCAATGTCGCCATCGTTGGGGTTGATATTGTAGAGACACTCTATAAGGACAATGAAGACCCACTGAAGTCAGAGATATCAATATTGGGAAGTAAATATAAGGTGATTGGGGTACTAGAGGAGAAAGGACAAATTGGTGGCGGAAGTAGCGTTGATAATTCGGTGCTGATTCCAATCCTCAACGCAAGTAAGGTGGCTTCTGGAAGAGTACTCAGGTACAACATCAGTGTGGGGATAACAGATGCGACACAAATGGAAATGGCGATGGGAGAAGCTACCGCGGTGATGCGTAAAGTACGTCAGGATCGAATAGGTGAACCGAATTCATTTGAACTGGCAAAAAGCGAGACATTGGCAGAGAAACTGGCGGAAATTACAGGAGTCATGAGGATAGGAGGATTCGGAATAGGGTTTATCACCTTGCTGGGCGCATCTATTGCATTGATGAATATCATGATGGTGTCGGTGACAGAGCGCACAAGGGAGGTAGGAGTGCGCAAAGCTCTTGGCGCTACACCACTAAGGATTCGTCAACAATTTATAATCGAGGCAATCGTAGTATGTATGATGGGGGGAGTAGCGGGCGTTATTTTTGGAATAGGTATAGGAAATCTTATTTCATCGGTCATTGGGATTGATGGGTTTGTCATGCCTTGGGCATGGTCTATTATTGGTTTTGTGATTTGTATTGTTGTAGGAGTGGTTTCTGGCTATTGGCCTGCCTCTAAAGCCTCTAAACTTGACCCAATAGAGTCGTTGAGGTTTGAGTAAAATTGATTTATGAGTTACGGCTTTGGCAATATGTTCGCTAAGGCACATTGTTTACAAAGTTGAAGACACCTTCGGGAAAAGTTGGAGTTTTTCATCCGCCAACTGGCGGATGCTAGCCTTATCTTAAAGTAAAGAAAAGATTGGTGTAAAGAGCAATTTTTATATGCTTATCTGCTTGGTCTGTACAGACGAAGGAAGGGCTGGATGGTGTGCCCCAAAGGGATGCCTATTCCACTATCTACCGATAGTGAAGCCGTCTCTCGACTATGCACTGGGTCTTACATGGTGTTTTAAATGTCCTTTCCTGAAATACGCAACGATTTCCGATTTGGTCATTCTTGATAATTTTTCACTTAGTGAATTTCGCTGTTCTCGCATAAATTGTACAGCGTCAAATTCTTTTTTAGTCTTCGTTTCCATAGTTCATTAAATCTCTTGGTGATCGAATTTCCAATTGTTTATACCCATTTTTAATATTGATCGAATTATATCCACGTATTCGCTCGATGTTAACGATATGTTTAAAATTCCAACTTAATAACAAATCAGCTCTGTTTATAGTTGCAATGGCAATATGTAAACAATCCGCATAGCTTGTTCTTCCGACAACCTCTTCAGCTATGTAATCCGATGCCAGCTCAACTGATTCATCTGTCGTTTCGAGAAATTCCGTTTGTTCAGCCTTTAAATCAGTTACAAGTTTCTTTACTCGACTGGGAGCATTTTCAAGCTCTTCCTCTGTTACTGTTGAATATAATATTTGAAATTCACCTTTTTTAATTCGATCAAATAATGGCTTTGTATATTCTTGGAATTCGGCATCAAAGTACCCTCCAAAAACTGAGGTGTCAATATAAATTCGCAGCTTTTTCATCAATCGAATTTACGAATTTAACTGATGTTTTGTTTTTAGCACAAATTAACCTTGTTCAACGTCCAACTATCATCCGCAGTTTAGACTTTTCAAATGTCCATAAAAATATCGGATTGAAATGCCCTATGCAAATGGCTCAGTGAGCTTATGGATGATAGTGTTTGTTATACACATGTTTTATTTCGAGTTGAACAGTTTGCCATTCTTTATTACAATTTCCGTACTCTTAAAATTGTTGATGTCTTTAGTTGGGTTTTCTTTTAAAACAAGAAGGTTAGCCTTCTTGCCTATCTCAATAGATCCAATGGCATTTTCTTCTCCAATCATTTCAGCATTGATAATAGTTGCTGACCTAATAACATCCATTGGTTTCATTCCTACATCTTTTTGCAGCGCAACCATTTCCTGAAAAATTGGAGCAACAGCTGTTAAGTCTGTTGGGATTAAGTCTGTCCCAACACCTATTTTAACCTTGTTAAGATAAGCAAGTTTTGTTAGAGAGACTCCAAATTGATATAAAGTAGAATCTGGAAAATAATTACTGTACGTAGCAATAGTGGCATCCAAAATGGTTCGATTCTTTTTCATCATTTTCATCAAGGCTAAAAAGACTGGATTGTCGATATTAAATTGTTCATGCTTTCTATGTCTATTTGAAGCATCAGAGGGTATTTCTTTTTCACCCTCCCACGCTAGATAGGTAGCGTGGGACATAACATCCACACCTGCCTTGCAAACTTCAGAAGGTCTTGTAGGGAAAACGGTAGAATGTGCCCACACTTTCATTTCTTGAGAATGAGCTGCTTGAACTATCCTTTGTACATCGCTCTCTTCTAAATCAGCATAGATTTTGACACCTGTGGCGCCTGTTCCCTTCGCTTCCGCAATTATGCTATTTAAATCAGATTTGGTATTGATGGCACGCATCCAAGGAGCTTTTCCAGCTGGTACTCCTTGCGCAGCTACTTTTGTTCTTGGGTCTTTAAAGAATGATTCTCCAGCAAGTAGGGCAGAAAAATGAATGTCTGGTGATGGAATTTCATCTAAGGAGGCTTGTCTGGATAAAAAGCTCAGATAACGAGCATCTCCTGCCATATCTCTGACAGTCGTAACTCCGCTATGTAATAAATGGTTAAGCCGCTTTTTCGTGTCTTCAAAATTATCTCCAATCGAAGGATCAGTTCCTAAATGTACATGAGCATCAATTAATCCCGGTGTGACGAAATAATCTTTAAAGTTCAAAATTTGAATAGTGTCTGACTTGGTGAATTCGTTTGAGTCATATATTCCAATAATCTGGTCTTTTTTGATGACTATAGTTTGGTTTTCAATAACCTGTCCTTGAATGACATCTATCAGATTCACCTCGTGAAGAGCGTAAGTGCTAAAGGAGAATTGACAATTAGCCTTGTTGATGAATATCAAAAAAGCAACAGTCAGAAGAAATGAAGTCTTATTAATCATAAGTGACAGTGTAGAACGCCTACGCTAAACTGCGTAGGAATTAAAGATACAAATTTTTAATAAGCCGAAAAGCCAAATATGCAATTTCGCTTTTCAAGGTCAAACCGTCAAATTACAAATTTGGCGAAGCCGGCCGACAACCACAGACCTTTTTAGTTTACCACAATACCCTATGCAAACGAGGTTATGAAAGTATGACGGATTACTACGCAAAAGTGAAAGTCTGATTTGATGAACCGGCCAGTACAACCTGTCCCGTACTGGTTACGGGAAGACCCATACGCTGGTTGGTGTGCCCCAAAGGGATGCCTATGGCAACAGGCGCACCGTGGGCTTATAGCTCACGGCCGTTTACTCGATTGGCATTCGGGCTTTATACTGCCTTTAAATCTTTAATTTTCAATCGAACTTTTTTATTTTTCAACTCTTCTAATGTTGCTCTAATATGATTTGTTACCTCTTTTTTCAAAAACGGAGGGATTAAATCCTTAAATTCTATTTCAAACAACCTGAAAATTACAATTATATCATCTCTCGAAAATGGACGAACTCCATTTATTAATTCAGAAATATAATTTGGTCTATGGCCAAGAATTTTCCCAAAGTCCTTTTGAGTGATTTCGTTTTCTTTTAACTTTTCTTTAATAAGCTCTTTTCTTTTTTGAACAAATACATTTTCCGCACTTACGATTTTATCAGCTAAATCACTTTCTTTAACTTGTTCGTCAGTAATTTGAGCCTCATTATTCCAATGTGCATTTTCATATTTTTCAATCAAATTCATTAAGTGTTGGCGAACAGGTTCTAATGAACTATCTTCCTTTATCATCCACCTTAACTTTCCTTGAATTGACGTAGCTCTTTCAAATTCAAGTTCACTATTCAAATCGTCCATTTTCAAGATGTTATCAATTTCTAATCTGTCCATTTTACTTAATTTTTCCGTGATTACGTAACCATGTTTCTACTGTTTTCTTATTCCCTTTGAATGTTGAGTCATATTCATCGTGATTACCAACCCAAAGTATTTCTGCATATTCGTCATTAAATGCAATCAGAGTTAATATCCTGTGAATGTTAATATCAAAAAAGAAGAAATCTTCACTATGAACTCTATCTGCATCTGGTCGCGATTCAATTAATTCCAGCTTGTCTTTCCAGTCAGAACTTTCTATATCTTCAATCAATATATCAATAGCTTTTGTAAGCTTCAAGTTTCCTTGATTCTTCTTTTTAGCTTCAATAATTTGTCTTTACGTAATAATTTCAATTTTCAATCTTTGGGGGCAAAGCTAAATATAAAATTCCAAATTAAATGGAACATTTTGGTTTTTCTTACCTGATGCCTAACGCCCGTATAGGACGCTGTGCCTATCTGGTGCTTAATGGTGATGAAAGTAGTATTTTCTGTGTTTCCAACCAAGCCTGCCTTTGCCGGCAGGCAGGTTGCACTGCCTTTAGCGACAACCTATCTACGTGATCACCTGCCGGAACCTGCGTGCCCGTCCGACCGGGTCATCTGGGCGGGCAGGCCATCCACAACAACTAGCTTCGGCAAGACTTTCTGAAACAGCCATGAAACTCTAAACACAGAAAATACGGACGAGTCGCACGCACTTGATCAAATGTGAGTAAAGGCATGCGTTTTTATACGATGTTGAACGAAACCTCCCTAAGGTCGGTAGCAAAAGTAGAAGGAACAACTATTTGCTTAAACTAGTTAGTTACTTAAACAAATTAAGTCATTATGAAAAAAAAAGCAAAACGCTGCTCGAACGCGCGCAAGAAACAGTACCAGGTTTTTCTACCCAGTACAAGAAATTACGAAGAAGTGTTGAACTAGCAGGCAGAAGCCAGTCCACCCTTACCAATTATGGGCGCTGTTTGGCACATATGGGGTTGCACTTTAAATGCGATCTTCTGGAGTTGGATGACGAAGCGATTCTCGATTATCTCCATTACTTAAAGACGAAAAAGAAGACCCCTTCGGAGAGTTATTTCAAACATACTGTTTATGGGTTGAGGTATTTATTTCGAATCTACGAAAAAGAAGAGAGTCGGGTCATATTGCCTTCCATCGAACGACAAAAAGCACTACCTGTAGTACTCAGCCAACAAGAAGTAAAAACACTCTTACGTTCTCCTAAGTTACTAAAACACCGATTGATCGTAGGGGTGCTCTATGGCTGTGGACTGCGAAACTTTGAGCTGTGCAATGTGCAATTGACAGACATCGACTTTGACCGCAAACAGCTCCACATTCGCAAAGGTAAATACCGCAAAGACCGATATGTCCCACTTTGTGACCTGCTGATACGAGGCATCAGGAAATACATCGAATCAGAAGTTCCTTATCGGTATCTTTTCAATGGTAAAAGCAGGACAGGAGAATACGTTGCGTTAACCCCTCGTGGAGTACAATGGGCGATCAAAGAAGCAAGAGCAAAATCAGGGATCAACAAAAAAGTCACCGCTCATAGCCTGCGTCACAGCTATGCGACCCATTTGCTAGAAATGGGAACAGATATAGTGACACTCAAAGAGCTCTTAGGTCATGAAGATATCCAAACAACACTGATCTACTTACATGTAGCCAGAGTAGGAAGGAATCTACCCTTTAGAAAGGCTGTATGGTTGCTAAGCATGAAGTAGCTACTATTCTCAAAGATCAGCAAGATCACCTTACAGCATTAGTAGCTAACCGCTGGAAGTATCGGACATTGTTTGCTTTAATGCGATGTCGAACCGCTGCCATGGGAGGTCATATTGATCGTTGCAACCACCCAAGCTGCCATAAGCTGCATTTGAGCTATAACAGTTGCCGCAATAGGCACTGTCCAAAATGTCAAGGACATCTTAAAGAGCAATGGATCGCAGCCAGATAAGCAGAATTGCTAAACTGTAGGTACTTTCATGCCTGCGTGCCGGAATGCCGTCACTACGGCATGCAGGCATGTGGTCTTCACCTTACCAGAAGAACTCAATGAGGTGGCTTTACAAACCCCAGCCATTTTCTACAAGACCTTGTTTCAAACCGCATGGAGTGTGATGAATAGTTTTGGAAGAACCTCTAAGTTTTTGGGCGCTCAAACAGGGATGATAGCGGTGCTACATACTTGGGGTCAAAACCTGAGTTTGCACCCCCACTTGCACTGTATAGTGCCTAGTGGAGGGGTAAGCAAGTCAGGGAAGTGGAAAAGCACAAAGTCTAAAGGCAAGTACCTGTTTCCAGTTAAAAGTATGAGTAAAGTGTTTAGAGCAAGGTTTGTAGCACAACTTTCTAAACAAGTGCATATCTCAAAGAAAATCAGGGAGGATGTATTCTCAAAAAACTGGGTGATTTATGCCAAGCAACCATTCCAGGGTCCTCGACAGGTGATTGGGTATTTGGGTAGGTACACCCATAAGGTTGCTATAAGCAATCACCGAATAAAGGAGATTGCCAACGGACAGGTGTCTTTTATGATGAAGGATTACCGAACCGGAGGCAAAAAGAAAGTAATGACGCTAACCCAGAGGGAGTTTATCCGCAGGTTTTCATTACATATCTTACCGAAAGGATTTACCAGAATCAGGCACTACGGTATCCTATTGAGCAGTAGCAAAAAGAGAAACAAAGCACTGATAGATTTGGTGTTGGGAGAAGTAGTTGTGGCACAACGTACAATTCACATGAACAGGCTGTGTCCTGCCTGCAAAAAAGGAAAATTAGAAACAGTGTACTTTTTTGATCAAAGAGGACCTCCTGCTGATTGGAAAAAGTTAATTGAGTACTTATTGTCCTAAAAAAAACAACGGCTGTGGGCGTGATGGAAAGCGTATGCTCAAACCGCACCAAAATAGCCCGAAAAACAATATTTTGATCGATCCGAAGAACTCTCAATACTTCCGGTCTGATTTTTTAGTCAGAATATTGTCACTTCATGATGCTTTTGCCAGCTGTTACCCACCTCTATCATCACCCAACACAGCGATTTGCCCATAACTAAACCCGGTTCGTTCAACACTGCATTCAGGCTAGGTCTTACAGACCACCCGAATGCTTAGTTATTGGCAGTAGTTTTTATTTTTATTTAGAAAATCATTAATGAAAACTGAATTGTTGAGATTGCCTCCACCCTTCCGATGTTTTTTCCCAGACCGTAATCATTCTGGCAGGAGCAGTCCATTCAGGATTTTCATTATCACGAAAACGCTGATATGAAAATTGAATAGCACCATAATTCGGAATTTCATAAACTTCATTTGTACCATCTACGGTTTCTCCTTTGAAATTGAGATTTTTAGTTTTCTTAAAATAATTGCTCACGAGAGGTGCAAATTTCTTTTTGGAAAATACGGTACCGATTTCATCATGAAATAATTTAAAATCTTCTGTCACATAACTTACTATTATCGAATCGTTTGCTTTGTTATAGGCTTCCCATAAAAATTTATCTAAAGAATTAATTGTATCGTAAAGATTTTGATTCGCGGGAATATATTTTGCCATCATTATCTCTTCTGAATCAGTTTTTGATATTGGTGGGGATTCTACTTTTCCATGATTACAAGAGTTGAGAATTGAAATTCCCATCATTATAATTCTTTTCATATTGTGTTAATTACTGCCAACAATTAGATAAGGGCCATATGACCCTTATCCCTTTTATATGTGATTCAATTTAATGTGTTTTTATTAAAATTCACATATATACTTAGAATATGCGTCTGAATATTGAGCTGTAAGTCGAATAATTGCTTTTGCTCTGCATCGCAAATCAATCGGTGGTGAGAATAAATTTTATAAACAAAGGCAAACAAAAAAGCCATCCCGATAGCTATCGGTATGGCTTTTAAATTTTAAGAATTTTCTTCTTAGTATCTATAATACTCAGGCTTATAAGGCCCTTCAACAGTTACACCGATATATTCTGCTTGCTCTTGAGAAAGGACATCTAATTCAACACCAATTTTAGCAAGGTGAAGTTTAGCAACTTTCTCATCCAAATGCTTAGGAAGCATATATACTTTGTTTTCGTATTGATCAGTATTCAACCAAAGCTCCAGTTGTGCCAAAGTCTGGTTCGTAAATGAATTAGACATCACGAATGAAGGGTGTCCAGTTGCACAACCCAAATTCACCAACCTACCTTCAGCAAGTAAGATGATATCTTTTCCATTCAAGTTATATAAATCAACTTGAGGTTTGACCGTGTCTTTCTTCGCATTTTCGTTCAGCCAAGCAACATCAATTTCATTGTCAAAGTGACCAATGTTACAGACAATCGCTTTGTCCTTCATTTTTTCAAAGTGACGACCTACAAGGATATCTTTGTTACCCGTAGTGGTGACTATAATATCGCCTTCAGAAACGGCATCATCCATTTTCTTAACTTCGAATCCATCCATGGCAGCTTGTAACGCACAGATAGGATCGATCTCAGTAACGATCACTCTGGCACCTGCACCGCTCAATGAAGCAGCAGAACCTTTACCCACATCACCATATCCAGCGACTACAGCTACTTTACCTGCCATCATGACGTCAGTAGCTCTTCTGATTGCATCAACCAATGATTCTTTACATCCGTATTTGTTGTCAAATTTAGATTTAGTAACAGAGTCATTCACATTGATCGCGGGCATCGGCAAAGTACCGTTGGCTTCTCTCTCTTGCAATCTGTGGACACCAGTAGTGGTTTCTTCAGAAAGACCTTTGATACCAGGTACCAACTCTGGGTATTTGTCCAAAACCATGTTAGTCAAGTCACCACCATCATCCAAGATCAAGTTCAATGGCTTACCATCTTTAAATGCGAAGATTGTTTGGTCAATACACCAATCAAATTCTTCATCATTCAAACCTTTCCAAGCATATACTGGAATTTTTGCAGCAGCGATCGCAGCAGCAGCATGATCTTGCGTAGAGAATATGTTACATGAGGACCAGCTCACTTCAGCTCCAAGATCAACAAGTGTCTCTATTAACACAGCAGTTTGGATAGTCATATGAAGACAACCAGCAATACGCGCACCTGCCAATGGTTTCTTTCCTTTATACTCTTCTCTAAGGGACATAAGTCCAGGCATTTCAGCTTCTGCCAAAATGATTTCTTTTCTTCCCCAATCAGCAAGGGTGATGTCTTTTACTTTGTGAGTCAATTTCTCGTCTATCATGATTGTTTTTTTGTTTTCTAATCTCAAAACGCAAAGGTACAAGATAAGTTCATAAAGGACAAAATCCCTCCGAACAACTTTTTTGATTTCATTCCTCTAGGGTATTGATAAATTAAAAATATCTTTGCGATCAAATTGAAATGATGGCGCTATTTATGATTCTTTTTTTATCTGCTTTGGGTGTTCAAATGCTCTTTATGTGCGCATATACTATCGCTATTGGCAGATATAAGCCTGCAAAAGGTGATGATCAGAACCCTGCACCTGTTTCTGTTGTAATATGTGCATTCAATGAAATTGAGAACCTTAAATCGCTAATTCCAAAATTACTCAATCAAAGCCACCCTGATTATGAAATAATTATTGTGAATGATCAGTCCACTGACGGTACTTATGAGTATTTGATGAAGCTCAAAGAAGAAAACGATAAAGTGAGAATGGTTCAAATCAATGAAATCCCCGATCACTTTAGCAGAAAGAAGTATGGCATTACTCTGGGAGTAAAAGCTGCTAAAAATGAAGTGCTTGTGTTTACAGATGCCGATTGTTATCCCAATTCTGAGGAATGGTTGCAGTCGATGGCAATGGCACATGACGAAAACACACAAATGGCCATTGGCGCCTCCTTGTATGAAAAGAGAAAGGGATTCTTAAATCACTTCATTAGATATGAAACTTATTGGACAGCCATTCAATATCTGGCGTGTGCTTTGTTGAGAATGCCGTATATGGGCGTTGGCAGAAATATGTCATATACCAAATCTTTGTTCTTGAGCAATAATGGATTTAAAAAGCATCAACAGATAGTTGGAGGGGATGATGATCTATTTATCAATGAACATGCAAATAGTGGCAATACACAGGTAGCGATTGGCAATGCATCGCTGACCTATTCGTACCCAAAAATTTCTTTTAAAACTTTTTTCAGGCAAAAGATGAGACATCTGTCCGTTGGAAAATTTTATAAGTTCAAACATAAAATTATTTTGGGATTATATACGTTAACTTATTTAGTGTTCTGGATAACTGGAGTAGGCTTGATTTTTGCTTATCCTGAGTTAATTGGAATAAGTATAGTGGTGAGGATGGGCATGATTTATTTGATGTACTATATCGTCTCGAAAAAGATAGGTGAAAGGTATGTGCCACTGATACTACCTCTTTTAGATATTGTATATGGGTTTTACTATATTGCCACCGCTGTGATCACAGTATTTTCAAAAAGAATTAGATGGAGTTAAACAAACAGTTTTCAGATAAGGCATTAAAGGATTTTAAGCTAATAGATCAGGCCGTTGAAGAAGGGGATCAGCAAGCTTATGCCATGCTTATGCAACGCTACAAGAAACCTGTTTATCATATGGTGTTGAAAATGGTTCGAAATGTGGATGACGCAGAAGATTTGACCATTGAGGCTTTTGCCAAAGCATTTAAGAACCTTCATCGGTTTAAGAAAGACTACACGTTTAGTACCTGGTTATTTAGGATAGCGACCAACAATGCCATAGATTTTATCCGTAAAAAGAGGCTCAATACCATGAGTCTCAATACATCCTTCACTGATGACAATGGAGAAGCGGTGTCTATCGATGTCAAAGACGGGAATCTCAATCCACAAGAAGAGGCTATCAAAGCCCAGAAAATCGAACTGATCCAAATGTTCGTCACAAAGCTCCCGGCCAAATATCAGCGATTGGTAAGACTGCGATATTTTCAGGAACTGAGCTATGATGAGATTGCAAAAGAACTCGAAGCTCCCCTAGGAACTGTAAAGGCACAACTGCACCGAGCTAGGGAGCTGATGTATGATTTGGTGAAAAATAAGAAAGACCATATATAAGACCAAAGACTTGAAGATATAAGACTTAAGACTTATGATTTAAGATTCAAACTTCAAACTTCAAACCTCAAACCTCAAACTTCAAACTTCAAACTTCAAACCTCAAACTTCAAACTTCAAACTTCAAACTTCAAACCTCAAACTTCAAACTTCAAACTTCAAACCTCAAACTTCAAACTTCAAACTTCAAACCTCAAACTTCAAACTTCAAACCTCAAACTTCAAACTTCAAACCTCAAACCTCAAACCTCAAACCTCAAACCTCAAACTTTAAACTTCAAACCTCAAACTTCAAACCTCAAACCTCCCTGTGTCTCTATCCCTAATAATCAAATACTTCCCTGACTTAACGAAAAAACAAAAAGATCAGTTTGCTCAACTAGAAGAACTGTACACCGAGG
>Ga0209634_1002041_pt1 | contig 14318 bp, 11 predicted proteins | sample LinPmetageLP40_FD_184043 | JGI IMG/M metagenome (GOLD analysis project Ga0209634, IMG submission 184043) | Marine viral communities from the Pacific Ocean - LP-40 (SPAdes) (version 2) | ecosystem: Environmental > Aquatic > Marine > Oceanic | place: Pacific Ocean | collected 2010-08-26
AAATGTGAGGTTATTTCCATCGAGCACAAGTTTCCCAAAATTTCCCGTTGAGGTATCGACCAGATTTTGGATGTGGCTAGAGCCTATCAGCAGACCGGTTTTTGAGCCTACAATGACGCCAGAGCCCGACGTTTGAGCAGCAAGCGGCCACATTGAACCAATCGTACTCAGCTCGTTTACGACTACACTTCCATTCTGCTCGTTATTAAGCGCTGCCATTAGTCGAAAAGAGCGGACTTCGAAACCACTGATTTCTCCGCCGTCTGCTACGAGGTAATAAAAACCGCTTTCCAACTTTGGCAGACCGTTAAAGCTTATGTTGCCTTCTGATGAGCTGCGGCCCTTTGCTATAACCTTCGATTGTTGGTTTGGGATTGCCTGCATGAGTTTAACATCGGCATTTGCAACAGGTTTATTAACTGACTCAACAAGAACATTCAAGTCAACTGGAACAGCATATGAGTTGAAGGCCAGTAGCATTGAAGTTAAGAGGAAAAGCTTTAAAATCGTCATAGAAAACCCTTTTAAGTATTAAGTTATTTTTAAATTAAATCCTAGAAGAACAAGTGCGCACCTACAGACATAATGTTTTGTTCTGAATCACTCTGAGTCGATAAGTGAGACTCTGACTCAACATGTGAGAATTCAGCAACTATCATTAGGTGTTTAGTTAACGGCTGGTAAGCACCAACAGTTATTCTATTGTTTTCTTTAACTAAATTTTTACCTGCATCTGCAGTGTTATCATCTAGTTTTGAAACACCGTATGACACACCCAACTTAGTAAACATTGGGGTCGTGTATGTCGCCTGAAGATAGCCACCATCAGAATCACGTGCTGAACCAGTAACGTCAAATCCGCGCACTAACTGAAGTGTTGTACCCACACCTTCACCACTGTATGCGTATGCTGTTAGGCCAATATTCATAACAGTTGTTGTTATACCAGCTTCAAAAGCTTGTGCATCTTCATCAAGATTAGCGGCTGTAAGACCTGTTACACCTTGATAGAATGCACCAACCCATGCTTTACCAGAGAAATCACCAGTCCATGAATAAGATGCTTGCCCTTCGTAAGCAAAGTTATCATGACTACCATTAGAAGCAGCAGATGTTACTCCATCACCTTCCGCATTCCATGGCTGGGTAATACCCACAGTTGCTAGGAAGCCGTTCATGTTTGGTGTTGTATAAGCAATTTGACCTTTCCAGTCAGAATATAGATAACCTGTACCGATACCACCCATAGTAGTATCTGTACCACTACTAGACCTATTAACACCGTCACCCACAGTACCGCCTGTTGCACCCACACCTAATAGTGTCATGTCATTCATACCTGCTGTTGAAGCAAAGATACCCGTATCTTTACCCACTTTAACAGTACCCCATGATTTATCACCAAATGTTAAGAATGCTTGCCAGTTTGCCGCGGTACCACCACCCTGAAATGCAGCGGTACCACCAACGTCCGGTTGGAATGAGATTGTTATCGAAGTATCGATGTCATTTTGACGAGTCGTTGCTGTGAAGCCTAACCAGTCTGGTAGAGTGCCTGTAGAGATCGAAGTGCTTTCGCTATCTGCATCCTCACTTCGTTGAGTAGCAGCTAGGCCACCTTTTGGTCCAGTTGTATCTTTTGAGTCAGAAAAAATTGCGAATGCAGTCACGCTACCGTTCATGTCGACAGTCCAATCACCTGCGTCCCAGGTGATACCAGCATTAGACACTGAAGCTGATGCTAGTAACGCACCTGCTAATGCTGTTTTTATTTTGTTATGCATTTATTTCGCCCTGACTTAAAAATTTTTACAGCTTTAAAAATTTATTAACTAAATACATTTAATAAATAAATTCTTCAGGTAAATATATCAGTTTATTTCTCCTTCGCAAGCTTTTTGTCTTTTTTGATACATTCTATGTAATTAAATGTTGTTTAACATGCAACAATTTTCATAAAAACCCCAAAATAAATTGATTTATAGAAGAATAAGTAAATATTTTAGGAAGCCTTACTTTGACACAGTTTTTCAAAGGTTTGAAGCGCAAAACGATCTGTCATGCCCACAATGTAATCCGATACAAGCTTAGTTATATCTTTGTAATAATCGTTAGAGAACTCAGAGGATGAAGAGCCTTATTACATAAGGCAAGACAAGATAAAGCCCTCATTAGTGGAAGGGAAATAAATAAGTCACTACAAAAGTCACTATATTAGAATTAGATTCAAGTAGATGTATGTGGACATCAAAATCTAGAGTTTCAATTAAACACTGACTTAGAGCTCTGAAAAAACAACAATAGACGATAAAGAACTACATCAGCTGCTCCTTGGGGACGCCACTTATCTGCTCTACATCCCTTATAAACACTGCAAGTTAAATAGGGAATTTACAGCAATATTTTTCCAACTTCACACTCTTTGTTTGTAAATTCTATAATACTTAGTTCAGTAATTTCCATTTTTAGTTTGAAATTGATGTGCTTTAAACTAATTAGAGCATCTGATAAATTTATAAGTGATAAATCACTATAAGCTATCGTAGACTTTGGTATCCAAATATCATTTGATACTGAATAATCTATTGATTCCCATAAAGATATTGTTTCATCTATTAACGCAAATCGAAGTTCTTCAACGAATGGAGAGTTTTTAAAACGAAGATACAATAAAGGATTAGGTGTCAAAAAAACCCCAAGACCAAAAAGTTCAGTACATTTCTTTCTATTGAAAGTTAATTTTTTAATAATTGAAAAAATCTGATCTATATTTCTTGTCGTTCCTGAAACCAAGTTTATATGTGGTAAAGAATTATTTTTCAAAATCGAATCTATTGACAAAAACTCACTGAGGATTTTTTGACTCTCTCTAGCCAGTAAAAGAGCATCACCATTTAATGGGATAGAAATTGAATATTTCATAATAACAATCCTTTATCAATATCTTAAATAACCATTTTAACATTCCTTTTAACGATGCTTTTAGGCCTGTGAAAAAAGTAGGCTTTTTGTAGGGTGCGTAACTTCAACAAGTCAACGAAAGTAATAGGAGGCTCTTAACACATCATATGAGCCATTTTAAGCCGTTCTAAGCGATTGTAAGTTTGGGGGGTTGTTCATGATTTGAACGAATAGTCACTTACCTGCCATTCATCCCAAATAAAAACAGCAAGTTAGGCAAAATCTTTTCATCAAAAATAGCCATATGTAATAATAATAAATGTTATTAATTATTTAGGGCATATATTGTGGGATCATCAATGATATATATTGTAGTCTTCGTTTTATTGATTACCATATTTATTTTGATATGTCTCATCGCTTTCTTGAATAAAAAATCAGGTAAGAATAAATTAAAGGGTTGATATCAAAAAACTACTAATACTACTATTGTTAATACCCACTTTAAGCCAAGCTGAAGAGTTTAAGTTGGTATGTGAAGGGGAACAAGTATTAACTAAAAGTAATTCAGATGTCTTTAGAATCAAAAAATCCATAGTCGTAAAGGCTAGAAAGGCGTCTATAAGAGCTGAAGATGAAACATATTACAATGGCAAATCTGCTCGGTTTGTAGGCAGCTATAAAAAAGATAAAGACTTAATAACTGCAATGACGCTTTATACAGAAGCTCCAAGCAAAGGCAGTTGCAGTGTAGTCGGTCATGATTTATCTATTAATCTTATTGATGAGGCAATATATACAACCAAAAGAGAAACAAATGAATGTAAGAAAAAAGGATATTTTACAAATATTGACTTCATCGGTAAGTGCAAAAAACAAAAATTAGGGGCTTTTGAAGCATTTGATGCTTTTGTAGCTAATGGAACTAATTTAGCTCCAACAAATGAAATGTGTAATGTTGATGAAGGAGATATTAGAAATAAAAGTAATAGGTTAAGAAAAAAATGTTATTAGATTTTTTATTTTTTAGTAATAGGTGCTGACACAGACAACAATAGAAAGTAAAATACGAGGTCAGTTGTCCCTTGGGGTCGCCACTTATCTTCAGGATTAAAAATGTCACTAATTAAAAAAATAATTGATAAAACCATAATTCCAGTAATAAACTATATCTACTACAACCTTCCATCCACTACTAAGTATTCGTTTTCAAAGCCAAGTGTTAAGCAAATCTTATTTAGGATGGCTAAAGAAGACTCAGCCGAATATGTGAAAAGTTTTATAAGAGATGTGATGGTTTTCGAATCCAAGGAACAAATTTGGGATTACTCAATTAAGGAATTATCTGATTTAAAGGGAGGTAATTGCTTAGAATTTGGCGTTCATAAAGGACGTTCGATTAATTATTTTTCAGAGCGTTTAAATAATTTTACATTTGTTGGCTTCGATTCATTTCAGGGTTTGGCTGAGGAGTGGAAAGGACACCGTCAGTCGGCGGGTCATTTTAATTTGCATGGTAAATTGCCAAAAGTAAATTCAAATGTTGAATTAGTTAAAGGCTTCTTTGATGAGAAGATTTCAAAAAAGGTAAACGACATTACCAAAAAAGATCGGGTTATATTTGTTCATATTGATTGCGACACATATCCATCATCAGTAATTGTCTTGAATGAAATTAAGGAAATTTTAAAACCAGGAATTTTGATACTCTTTGATGATTACTTTGGGTATCCAGCTTGGCGTTTTGGCGAATTTTTAGCCTTGCAAGAGTTCATTAAAGAGAATGGGCTCACATACAAATATAGAGCCTTTTCTGAAGGACAAGCGTTGATAGAAATTGTATAAATTGGAATGCAATCATGAGATTGAAAGTCACTTTCTAGAAGCTTAATTCAATAAAAAATACAAAGCATTTTTAAAATGCATGGTCAACTGCGATCGAATTTTCCCCCATAACTGAAGCATAATGAATAACTGACCTTTGTTTAACGGCAGAAGTCATGTAAACCCAACCTGGACGATTTTTTAAATAAGCTTCAATATCTGGAAAAGCATCTTTGATCCTGATACATTTTTGTCTATAAGTATCTAGTGAAATAGTCGTTTTTATTGGATCGTTGCCAAATGAATTGTATAAAACAGCATCAAAATTAACATTAGTAGCAATATCGCCAGCTAATGTTCTGTGAGAAAGAAGTAAAAAATTTTGACAATTTTTCATATCAAAAATAGGAAACCACCTTGCCCTTACTCCCTCTGTAGAATATGGAAGGGGTCCATCAGTGAGAAACCCTGGTAATCCATCTCCAATTTTATAATGAATTCCAAGATGAAATCTACGTGGTAATTCATGATCATTTTGAAAGCTTAATTCAACATTACTTTCTTTATCGATTAAATTATTTTCAATATCAATTCTTTTAAACCGTTGCGTTTCTTTTTTTGAACATTTAATATTATTTATAATAGTGCTTTGTCCATCTGAATCAATTGTTTTTAAGATAATATTATAATCGGGGCCATCAGGGAAAGTAGGATATACATCTATAAAACATGACCATTTATCTTCTGTATTGTTAGGTAAGGTAAATATTAGGCTTTTTTCAGGCTCTTTTTTATCAACTTTAAAAGTATCTTTTGCAGCATTACCAGTTGTTGAAGCAAAGTTAGTATGATCAATAGACCACACTCCGCCTCTTTCACAACCTCCAATTAAGCGAGGAAAAATTCCAGAAGTTGGCATTTCAACTTTATATGTTCCATACCCCCCTTGTAAAAAATTTTGGTAATCCAGCACTTCATCTAAGTAAATTAATCTAGTTTCAAAGGGTTTCCATGTTGATTGCATACTTTTAATGGAAAGCTCTTTTCCCTCAGGTGCTATGACAGTAAAAAATAATTCAGGTGATTCTATTAACTTTGCACCGTTGTGAATAATAAGAAACGGCCTAATATTTTCTCCAGCTTGAATTGTTAAATTACCTTCTGTTGACAATCCAATACCCTCAAAATTCTCGTCACCACTTGTTGAATGAAAATATCGCTGTGAGGAATGTGCGACAGTATGCCAATCCTTGCCAAAATATCTTACAACTGCTGCTGGATAGGCGATAAATAAATTATTTGTTGAAAAAAATTCAATTTCAATGCTTCCTTCTGAGTATTGAATATTATTTTTTTTGATTAGTAGTGAAATATCAATTACGTGCGCACCAAGTTGAACTACAGTATCTTCAAAAGATTTAATTTTTTGGCCATCTAAATTTCGTAGAGTTATACATCGTTTGATATCAGAAAGACCTCGCTTAATTCTCCAATAATTCAAATAATGAATTTCAGTTTTCATAACTTGGTCACATCTAAAATAAAAAACAGCAGAGGACCTTGTGACCTCTCGCGGTTTACGTTCATTTTCAGTGTTGTGATTAAAAAAAACTTTTTTCATTAAGCTTTTATTATAGTTAAATTTATGAAATTCTCTTAATTACATGCTAATTAAAATTAAGTCTTTATTATATAGCGGATTAAATTTTATATTGTTTTTACATGATTTAACAGTAACTCTTAAAGATACAACATATTGATATATTTGGGCATCACCCATTACACCTTAATTGTTTTATCAATATAAATTCGATGCCATACCTCAAAGTTAATAAGTGAAATAAGAATTTTATGGTTGTCTTTGTCACCAGCCATATGTGAATCAATTAAGTCTTGAACAGCACTAAACTTAAATATTTCCCGCTCCTTAAATAGATTGTCTTGAAGAAATGGTATAAAACGACCCATACCTTTTTCGTCTCTTAACCATTCACCTAAAGGAAGCTTGAACCCAACTTTTTTTCTAAATACAAATGAATAATCAAAGTACTTATTTAATAATGTTTTTAGAATATATTTGGGAATATTTTTTTTTACTTTTAAATTGATAGGAAGTCTATTTATATATTTATAAATTTTTGGATTTGAAAAAGGAACTCGAGCCTCTACAGAATTACTCATGGACATTTTATCCTGTCGCTCAAGCAAGCCTTGCAAGTAAATAGTTTGATCTGTTGCCATTATCTTTTTTCTATAGGTGCTTTGAGACGCACTTATTGCCTTCCTATAAGAGAGGTCACCATCTTGACAATTTAATACCTCAAGGGCTTGATCCATCGAGGGCCCATTTTGTGAGTTCATGCCCGGATCAAAAGAAATAATTTTTTTTAATAAGGGAATCTTGTTAAATAGACCATACAAACATTTAAAATAACTAAGAACAAGGTTAATATAGAATACAATTCTTTTTTTCATACTGGGAATTTGATGTCGAGAATAACCTAAAAACAATTCATCTGCCCCTTCACCCGTTAATACGACCTTTGAGGTTTTAGCTGATTTAGCAGTTAATAGCATAAGAAGTGGGCAGGATGAATGTATTAATGGAAAATCAAAATGCCAGGTAGCTTTAATATATGCGTCCGCAAAATCATAATTTGTAAAGTGGTAAGCTTGGTGTCTCAATGAGTATTTATCAGCTACTATTTTTTGAAACTTTTCTTCATTATCTTCACCACTTGTTTCTACAGAATAAGTACTTAATTTTTGAGTATTATTGCTATTTAAAATAGATACAATATAACTTGAATCTACTCCCCCACTAAGCTGAACATTAAAACCAACATCACTTTCTGTGTGCTCTACTATGCTTTTATTTGTTAGTTTTTCAATTTTATTACATACATCTTGATTGCCTGTAATTTTATCTTTCTCATCGCTAATAGAACTTAATAAATTAAAGTAATTATATTTTTTAATATTACCAACTTTATTTATTTTTATGTGCGAACCAGCTAAAACTCTTTTTACCTTATTAAATATTGTTTGCTCTCCTGGAACATATCTGTAAGCAATCTGCTCTAAAATCTTATTTTTATTTAATTTCATGTTTGAAATTAATGATAATGACTTAACTTCACTTACAAAATATAAAATGCCATCGATTTCTGAGTAATATAGTGGCTTAATTCCAAGATGATCTCGAGCTACAAATACTTTTGAGTCTTTTACATCTACAATAATGAATGAAAACATGCCAGATAATTTTTCGACACATTTCTCACCCCACATTAAGTATGATTTTATTAACACTTCTGTATCTGAATTAGTGGAAAATTTATACCCTTTGCCCTCTAGTATCGATCTTAACTCTTTATAATTATAAATTTCCCCATTAAATACACATACCCAATCTTTTTTAGTTTTTTCGTCCTTAATAATCATAGGTTGATGACCAGCAACAGACGTATCTATAATAGAAAGTCTATTAAATGCCATACAAAACCAATCAGATTGATAAAAACCATGATCATCAGGCCCTCGATGAGCAATAATATCTGACATCGCCTTTACTTTAGAGGTATTAATAGGTTTATTTTTAAAACTAAAGGCTGCTACAAAGCCACACATATAAAATATTTCCTTCTTATATTGATAATAACCAATCTTATTCAATTACTGATTGAGTTTGCCTACCTTAGCATATCACTCGTAAGACTAAAAAGGCCTTCTAGAGAGTTAACGGAGTGGATGTAACTACATTCTTACCAACGTAAATATTTGTGAAATAAAACCAAAACTCTGAATTATAGATGTTAGGAACTCTAAAAATACGACATTGGAACCCAATTGACAGATCCTCCCAGGGCTTACCATTGCAAATTACGTCAAACAATTCTTCTTTCCGAACCTTAATTTGAAGGTAGCGTAGTCCTCTATTTTGAGCATCTATTTGAAACGTATCCGCTTTATTCACATGGTCGTAAAATACGTATTTATTGGAAGAAAAATCAAGCTTAAATCTTACATTAGAGAGTGAAAAATCATCATTAGTAGGTATTAGTTCTACTAACAAATCATCTTTAAAGGAACAGCCTTCGAAGTAATCTAAAACTTTATCTTTATGCTCACTGTCAACTGACTCGCTGTTGAACTTAGAAGGAACACCGAAATTTGACGGACTCATTTTTTCAGTTTTATTTTGCTTTCTGGTAATCAACCTAGGCCCCTCAAATATAAATTCTTGCTCCTTATTTACATTTAACAAAGAAGAGTCATAGGAAGCACAAATATCTTCGAAATCCTCAACACAGTTCTTTAAATTTCTGTCTTTTATATACCTATCTCTTTCAGCAGCCTCAGTAAAAAACCCAGCATAAGGCATAAAAAATTTTGGCTTAGTTAACTTTATGTTTGCAATATTTGTTGCTCTAGTTGCTCCTCTATTTCTAGTCACAACCCTCTTCTTTTCTTCCTCTGTATAATTTTCAAAACATAGCGGAAAGCCAGATGCACCGCCAGCAAATGAAGAGCAAAGAAGATCAACTGAAGGTAGTTTTCCGAAGTTAAGAAAATTGCTATCCACGGTCAGCAGGCACTTAAATTTTCCGAACTGCACAAACAAACCAGAATCATCTCTAAAATCACCACTTTTAAGGACAGAAAGACATAGCTCTCTTTTCTTATCAATTAGGGATGATGCAAAATCCATTACAACCACATCTTGAAATCCAAGTTGCTGCAAATAATTTTTCGTTGACCCAGAGCTAAAATCCGCTGTTAAAATTGGCATATCTTTTCTAATTTTTTTTAGCGATTCTGGGTGTAAATGATCTGGATGATTATGTGATATATAAATGAAATCACATTTATTTAGATGATCAAATGCGTCTAGTGGTGACGATTTTGATAACCACCACCCATTGCAAAATGCACTTCCGAGAATCCATGGATCTGTAGCAAATGAAATATCACCCATCTTAAATAATAGACAAGCGTGATTGATAAATCGTATTTCAGTAATCTGCTCTGAAATCCAAGATTCTGCGGCAAGACGATTAGTTCTTCTTGGTATAGAGACTAATGGTGAGTCAAGCTCATATTCGTTAATTTCTAAGATAGGATCCTTTGTGCATCTAGCATTGGTATAGTAACCGCTTGAAAGATCAAGATTCCATCCATGCAGTGGACATCTGGCGCCACCATCTTTGATAGATAACTTCCCTCCTCGATGATCACATATTCTGTCGTAGACTTTTATATTTTCGCCAGATCGAAAATATAAAAAATTTTCGTCTTGAGAAGCTCCTTCTTGTATTTCATCGATGTTTTTCAATACATCTACAATATCTGTATCGTAATGATGAGGAGTTAAAGAGATAGTCTCTAAATAACTCATTATCTATCGCTTCCTACAGCGCTCTTTTTAAATCCCAAGGAGCACCAATAAGGCATATTAGATGAAAATGAGATATTTTCTAGGCCAGAGTCTTCCATCATTTGTTTAATTTGTTTCTTGGTATATCTATGCTCAAGTCTTGTTCCAAATCTATCTAAAGCGTCAGTTCGCATTGAGTAAAAACTTGTATTTCTATAAAAACTTAATGGTATATTTTTCACGTTGAAACCAACTTTTTCAAGTATTAGAGAGATATATGCAAGTGGCAAATAAATTAAAATCGCGATAAGTTGACTAACAATATATCTTGCAAAATGTGGAAGTCTAGATATACAGATTCTTAAAAAGTTACTAAGTGACCAAATAAATTTAAACCATAAAGGTCGATCATCAAATGCATAATAGAAATATAATAAAAATGGTGCTCCTGGCTTTAACTTTTCAATACATTTTTGCAATCCTTTGGTTGGATTAGGTATATGATGAAGCACTCCAAGAGAATAACCAAAATCCATACTATTGTCCTTCATCGGAAGGCAATCAACACTTGCATTGTGAAAAGTACAGTTTGAATATTTTTTAAGATTTTTTTTTGCTACTTTTAATGCACTGCTGGGATCTATACAATGCAACATCCCAACCTGTGGAGCTATAAGCTTCGCCCAACGGCCGCTTCCACAGCCCATATCAAATCCAATAGATTTATTTGATAAATATTCAAAGGGGAAAATAGAAAAATACTGCTTAAATCTTCTTAATAATTCTTCTTCGGATAATTTTGATTGATCAAATCTAACCCATTCATCTCCAAACCCTTCTACCGTCTTTAAGTCAATATTACTTTTTCTCATTAAGTAAGCCTTCATATAAATGATCATATTTATTTATCATATGTTCAATTGTAAATTCATTCAATATTATTTTTCTGTTTTCAGTACCCAGTTTTTTTCTCTCAGCTTTATCTAATTCGGACATTTTAAATAAAGAATTAGCAAGCAATTGATTATTATTAATGGGAACAATATGCTTATCGTTAGTAAGCAAGTATCTAACATCTCCAACATTTGTTGAAATACATGGCAAACCAGAGCTCATAGCTTCTGCTAATACATTTGGAAATCCTTCACTAACTGATGGTAAACAAAATATATCCAATGAATTCATTAATACTGGTATGTCAAAATGCTCACCAACCAATCTAAAATTTGAGCGTATATCATTTGAATCTATCCAATCACATAGCTCACTATTATGTTTATCAAGACCCTTTCCAGCTAATACAAAAAAAATATTAGGATTTTTTGATAATAGAACTTTTGCTGCCAAAATAAAATTTTTATAATTTTTATAAAAATTAAATCTTCCAATACAACCTATTAGAACACTCTTAAACTCGATATTTATAAACTTTCTGGTAAGTTTTTTTTGGCTACTATCTGGCTTAAAAGCGTCGACATCAAATCCATTATGGATAACTAACATCTTCTTACGACAATAGCCAACTTTCAAATGGGATAGTTTTGCACTATTTGCAACACATATAATCTTGTCCGGAATATTGTAGGATAAAAATTTATTTAACCTCATTATCCAATAAGTACTTTTTGATACACCTTGACCCGGAAATACATGTGTATTTCTAATATTCCAAACAATTTTTTTACAACCAGTTAACTTAGCGATCAATCCACCAAGTAAATCAGCATGGTACATCCATGTTTGAGTTAAATCTGGCTTCAGTTTTAAAAATAAATATATTAACTTAAAAAAACCTAAAAAAAAGTTATTTTGCAAATTACAATCGTAGACTGGTATTCCAACAGATCTAATTTTTTTTGAGATAGGGCCAGATTTAGAAAGACAAATAACTTTTACATCAAATTTTCTTTTATCTAAACTAGAAGCAACCTTGTACAAAGTGTTTTCTGCTCCCCCTGCCCCGAGGCTTGATATCACATGAATAATTGAAAATTTCATTTTTTTTTTCTTCATTATGAGTAATTGGGTTTTGGTGGTTGGTTTTGCTTTTTCGTTAAACAATCATACTACGATTTTATGCTATTTTCTCATATGCCTAATGACTTACAATTAATTTTTAAAATCCTTTTGATTTAAAGAAAAAATAAAAGAGAACTCCCAAAAGTATTATAGGAAGTATCAAAATAAAGGATTCTTTTGGAGTCTTTATGATATTTATTATTGAGTTACGATAAAACAAGATAATCATTATAGAAGCTAAAATAATTCCTATGAGCTGAAGTCCAGAATAACTCATATATTTAAATGTTTATTAATCTTAAAATTCAATATCTAATTATTTTTAGTGACTCTTGCCTGATCATTGTTATCAGAAATAATTTGGAAAGCTGCTAGCTCAAACTCTGGCAAAGCGGCCAACAAATGATCAAAAATGTCACTCTGAATATTTTCATAGTTGATCCAATTTGTATCATTAGTGAAGACATAGATTTCAATAGGAATGCCGCTTTGGCCAGGCTGGAGTTGTCTTATGAGGAAAGTTAAATCATCTCGAATATATTCATTTTCTTGAAGGTAATTATATATATATTTTCTAAATAGACCAATATTAGTTAATGCCCTTCCATTCAAACGATCATCTTGTGAGCTTGTTTTTGCGTTATATGAACCAATCTCTTTAGTTATATCTTTAATATATTTTGTTAAGTTTGTAATTTTTGAAAGTTTTTTTAGCAAAACCTCATCACAAAACTTGATAGTTTTAATATCAATATTAATAGCTCGCTTGATTCTTCTCCCCTTTGTTTCTTCCATACCTCGCCAATTTTGGACCCCATTGGTAATAAGAGATGATGTTGGGATGGTTGTCACTGTTTTATCAAAATTTCTAATTTTTACCGTATTGAGTGAAACATCTTCAACATCACCATCAACATTTAAATTTTTTATCGTAATCCAATCGCCAACCCTCACCATGTCATACGAAGCGACTTGAACACTAGCTACAAAGCCTAAGATAGTGTCTTTAAAAACCAGAATAATAATGGCAGAGGCAGCACCTAAACCAGTTAAAAAAGCCATTGGAGACTTATCAAGAAGTAATGAGACTATTAGGACAACTGCAGTCGAAATAAAAATGATCTTAACAAGTTGAATATAACCTTTGATTGATGGCTGATGGGGTTCCTTAATTCTTTCATAATAACTATTAGAGACATTAAGAAGAGATAAAAGGAACCAAATAACTGCTAAAGTTGAATAAATGACCCCACCATCTTCCAACCACTCAATAGATTCATTAATCCACGTAATACTTGAATCACTTGTTTCCATCAAATCGGCAAGCGAGTAAATAATAACAGCAGCAGCTAAATGTGCTAGGTTATCAAAGGGTTTGAATTGCTGAAAAGCAGCCGAAAACATCGTATCTTTTTTTGAAAAAATTGTTTTCCTTAGGTGCCTAATAATATAATTTTTAGTTAGATAGTAACCAATAAAAGCAAGACCAAAAATAAGTAATATCACCTGAAAGATAGAAAGGGCAGCGGTCAGCTCAAAATTTAAACCCAAAAAACTATAAAAACTGATAACTTCATCTAGCATTCAAAAAACATCCTTTCGTTATTTTTAAATATAAAAATTAATTTTGTAAGTATACCTAAATTTAATAAAAAATTTTTAAATAGCACATCTGAGAAGCGCCGTTTGCTTTATAATTATCGGTTAAATAATTAAGTTTAATAAAAAATAAAATTAAGTTTAATAAAAAATAACTTATAAATAAAAGGTCTTGAATGAAAAAAAATAGCTTCAAAAAAATAATCTTAGTTACAACACTTGCACTAACCACTAATCTTCATGCCCAAGAAAACCTTGATTGGTCCGGTCCTTTTGTTGGTTTAGATGTCGGCTACACATGGACCACTGACGAAAAAAATAATGCCTCACGAGATGGGTTTACTTACCATGCTAAAAATAAAGATAATGGAGGATTGATTGGGATAAATACGGGTTACAATTTTATGATTAATGAAAAATGGGTGTTAGGCTTTATAGGCGAATATAAAACATATGATGCACAAGATAGTGATGTTGATTTAAAAGACGGAGTCCCAGATGATGTTACAACAGTATCTTCGGTTGATCAAAAAGTGTCATTACTGGCAAAACTTGGATACCTGATAGATAGTAAAATACTTCTTTTTGTCACTGGAGG
>Ga0209634_1002042_pt1 | contig 14311 bp, 18 predicted proteins | sample LinPmetageLP40_FD_184043 | JGI IMG/M metagenome (GOLD analysis project Ga0209634, IMG submission 184043) | Marine viral communities from the Pacific Ocean - LP-40 (SPAdes) (version 2) | ecosystem: Environmental > Aquatic > Marine > Oceanic | place: Pacific Ocean | collected 2010-08-26
ATATCAAAATTTAAATTATTTATATCACCCCTCCCCCTTCTTCTTAAATTTTGATATGTTCGGTTGCTATGTGAGTGGATACATTTTCCAAAATGAAACCCGCCATAAAAAACTACATTTAATTTTTTAGATATAATCACATCAGCAAGATTTTCTGAAGTTGCTATTATATCTCCTTCTCCAAGTTTTAATTGAGAAGCTTTGCCAACATTCTCTTGCCCCATATTGTAAAGTTCTTTTGAGTCATCTCCAAAAGAATGTATAATAGTTGTTCCGTGAGCTCTCTCATAATCGCACACATATGTTAAAAACTCACTAAAATGTTTTACATTTTTTTTAGTTTCATCCGACCATATAGGGGATTTAAATTTAAGATTATCGAACCTATCAGAGTATGCATCAACAATAACTAATCCTATATTCATCCGAAAAGTCTCTCCACTCTGAATTGTTCTACATAACCAACACCAACCTTTGAACATAAGTAATTGGTATGAAAGTCTCTTATACTTTGTTCTTGAAAATATAATTTATCTTTCTGTGAAACAAATCCCTCTCTCAGTAATCCTACTTTATTTGTCATTACAGACTTTACGTCAACATAATAATTTGGTATCCATTCCTCTAATGTTGAGGGCGTTCTATATGTTATAAGACCAGTATTGACTCCTCTTAACAAAGCATAAGATATATTGTTAACCATCCTATGTTCAAAGTGTGAATCATACTTTGGTAAAGTGCATATCGCATTATATGAACTAATATCATATTTGGTTTCAATGTGGTTTACCCAAAAATCCTCAGACTCTGACTTTACATGCGAATACTCTGAAAATTCTCCTTTGACATTATCAAACCAATCCCAAATATGTATACACTCCTTAGTTCTATCTATACCGGTAGTGTTATCAAAATCTCCACCGTTAGATAAAACAAGCACATCAAATTGAGTTTCGCCATATACTGCCATAGAGCCTAACATACCATACTCGGTATCATCGGGATGTGCTGACAAGCAGAGAACTTTATCTAAATTTAAAAACTTCATATTGATTTGAAAAAACTATCGGTGTAGATTTTTATTCCTCTTCTTCTGAGATAATCTCTTAAATCTTCTGAGACATCGTTAGTATAACCTTTAATCTTGCGCTCTTCTATATTATATATAGTTTCAAAATTACTCTGATACAAAAATATTTTTCCATTTTCATATTTGGTTTTTATTGTGCGAGTTATTTTTTTGTGTTCGCACAATATCTCCCAATCTTTAAGTATATCTGTAATCATAGTCTGAAGTTCTTCTTCACTTAACTTCTTAGGATACATATTTTCTCTAATAACCTTACAAGGTATACCAGCAGCTAAACAACCACTTGGTAAACTTTTATTAACTAATGAGTTAGTTCCTATCACTACATTATCACCGACAACCACATTTGGTAAAACAATACTTCTAGCAGGTAACCAAACATCATTACCTATCTTAACAGGTCCAAAGTCTGATGGAAATCCTTTTGTTATATCTAACCAAGCACCGTGAGTCCAAATCATTACATCAGCTCCGATACCACAATTATCTCCTATCTCCACGGGTTCAGATGGATTTATTACCACATTTTCAAATATACCAACGCCATTACCAATCTTAACATTTGAGTTAGGACCATTACAACCACCTCTACCAATCTCTACGCCATCAGCCATATATAGATGATTACCTACTATCAATTCTTTACACTTTATTTTGACATTATTACCTATTCGAGAATACTTACCGATAGTAATCTTTTCACATTCTATGGTGGTATTTTCTCCAATTATAACTGAGCTATGGATATTTTTATATTCAGCCTTTATCATTCAAAACCCCTTCTTTTCTCCTCTTGAAAATGGAAAATTATTTTCAACAAAGTAATTATCTAAAACTGATTTATACTGACTATTTTTTAGCTCAGGCGTTAACCAAAGAAATTCCTGCACCACATCCCTATCAAGAAATGGATATCTAGCTTCTAAACCATGCAATCCTGCAACATACTCTTCTTTAGCTAAGTAAGATTCCATCGAACTATAATAGAAACTAGCCCACGGAAACACTTCCGACAACTCATCTGGAAATAATCCACCAAAGTTGCTGTGTTGGGTTTTCTTTATTCCACCAAACCCATAATCAGAAAATATCTCGTCAGCCCCCATACCTGTTAGATAAAGTTTTTTGTTTTCGTTTTTAGCAGTATGGCATACCCAAGACATCCAAGAAGCAGCCTTATCATCAATCAACCTTCTATCATATTCATTGTAGTCACTTGTATCTGATTTTATGGTATAGTAAAATTCTTCTGTTCCACTCTCCACAAAGTTTCTATGTTGAACCCTAATGTTTTGGTCTTTCATAAAATTATGAAATGAGGATATATCACTCTGCGATATTAATTCCTGCCTCTTCTCAACTATACGAGTATTCTCGTGAACAATAACGGGAGTCATAACACTATAAGCTTTAAATGGTATAGTTTGCTTTAGTAACTCACAACAAATGGCGCCGCTATCATATCCTGAACTAAGTCCTATAAAAATGTTTTGAGTAGTATCATTTGTTCTTTTAAAAATAGACCTTTCAAATGCTTTATTCCAATCATCGAATGTATCTTTATGTTGGTTTAAGTCAAAATCGAATATGGTAAACTCGTCTATTAGTTCAGAGCTTGATATCTTAAATACCATAGCAGTATTTGGTTTAGCTTTCTTTACGTTATCATGTCCTATCTTATCAAGAGCAGTTCTGTATGTCGAACATCCGAAATAGTTGTTAGAGTTTGAGTAGAACAAGGGTTTTGTTTTAAATGGGTCTGTCGCCATTACTATTAAATCTTTATTAAAGTCTAACAATAATATAGCAAACTCACCATCTAGCTTTTTTACAAAATCAACACCATACTTTTTATATAAGTCTGTAATACAATAACCATCACTTTTATAATCACCGAAATCTTTGTAGTTGTAAATTTCACCATTATATAAACAAATAATACCATCATCCTGAAATGGCTGTTGGGTGATTTCTCCGGTCATACTTAGTAAGTTATGTAAGAATGTAAAGTTATTAACTTCATCCTTTACTATAGAAGTTCCATCTGGTCCTCTAAACTGTAAATAGTAATTAGCATCATCATGATCTTTTATATCTTTATTACTACATAATATACTACACATTATATAATTCCTTATACGTTCTTTCTATCCAATAGTTAGCATCTCTATTCATCGGATTAGGCGGTATCGCATTGAAGTGATAAACCCAACCATTTTTTAAGAAATGTAACTCATCGCTCCACCATTGTTGTGGGTGACAATAAAGCAGATTCTTTCTATACAAATCCTGTAAATTATAACACACAGGCAAAATAGTCATATCTAATTTTTTTTCTTCTCTGTAAAGATTTATGCAAGTTTGATCTGTAGAATTCCACTTTCCAAATACCTTATTTAATTCTGTAATATTTTTGCTATACCAATCTAATAATCCCTTTAGATAGTCTTTATGACTTTTATTAAATATTTGAAATCCGCCGTTTATATATCTCCAAACAGGAAATGTATCTCTATTAAAAAATTTAATACCATATTGAGATATACTTTTATTTACCCATTCATAATCACCATCATTCATTACGCCAGCATACTTACCCTCTGTTTCATTAAAGAAGTTAGGACAATCAGGATGAACGATTGTATCGGCATCAACAACAAGAACTTGGTTATAATCAATATTATTATTATCTAAAATATCAAACACATAGTAACGTTGCCAAGTTATTCTCATTTGATTTACAGGTAGAAGCAAATCTTCTAATAGTAAAAGTTCACAATTATTTTTATCACACCAATATTTCCAGCTATTAACACAATAAGAATAATTATCGCTTCTACCATTACCTAAATCTATATTTGGAATAAATACTATATTCTTCACAGAAATTCTACTCCGCATTGTTCGTCTGATAATTGATTAAAAGGATAACCTTTGTGTCCACCTAACCTAAAAAATTCTCGTATACCCTGCCAATCTGATTTGTCTCTATCAGTATCTTTATTCTTTCTGCTGAAGTAGAATCTAGGTTCTAAGAAGTTGTAACCATTAACACTAAAACTATAGTTTTCAATTAAATCATCATCACCTTGTGCATTAAAGTATCTAAATTTTCCTCTGTTTGGCTCGAATATTTCAACCCCACGCTCTCTAATAAAATTAGTATTTCCATTGAATAATTGTGATCTAGCCTCTGAGGATATTATTACATCAATGTCATCATTCTGTCTGATACCCATCAGAGCTAATATACCCGATTGGCATATTGTAAACTCACCAGCAGGTATTGATATTTCCGATAAACCTTTTATATTACTAATTAAAGGTTTAACTCTATGTATATTATCACTTTTTCTAGGTTGGTCATATATCTGAGACTTTCTCATATAAAAAGGTATATACTTCTTACCGTTAATCAACCTACCGATCATAGCACAAGCTCTGTGATAACTGTGTTTTATAAATCCATTTTCAAATTCTACAGGATTGCTTTTTAAAAATAATTCTAATTCTTTATCAGACATAAGTTCTAAATTTGAATAATATTCTTCCGTCATTTTATCCCAACCTAATTCGTGATGATCACCTACATCTTTTCTAAATTCAGCCACCATACAATTAAAATACTGCCAGTTATCAGGATTTAAATTAGCTTTTTCTTTATCTAAATTTTCTGAATTTGAATAGTATTCTAAAACATCCTTTACAGTTCGGAGAGATAAGTCTTTAGTGATAATTTCTTTACCACCACGACCACCAGCAAATTCCATATTTAAAAAATAATTTAAAGTAATCGGCTGATATTCAATATAATTGTTTCTCTTTTCTTTACGTTTAATTTGTCTCCATTTCTTCATGTATAAAAAGTATGGATTGTCGTCTATATCTTCTTGTATGTAACTAAATTTAAAACTATTTTTCCAAGCACTATAGTTAAAACTTATCTGATCTCTTCTGCTACCATACTTCATTTCTTCCCACCAAGTATTCATTTGAAGTTTGACATCATCTTTATTGTGCCTCATAATAATAACAGTCGTTCTAGCAAAACCATTATTTTTAGGATAACCTTCTTTTTTATATCTGTCTACTTGTGAATGAATTATATCCATATTGTCTTTATATTTTTTCTTAGGATTGTTATCACCTAACCACTGTATAAATCTAGCCTCTTCATAAACACACTTTCTTACATTTAAATTTCCCGATACAGTTCTTCCACATAGTTCGTGATTTAATATTGCTAAATTATTATCTTTTAACATCTCCTCTACTAAACTATCAACATCTTTCGTAATCTTAACTTCTATATCGTGCCAAATACTAATATCGTAATCTTTTAAATATATATGAGGTTTTAACTTATATCGCTTAGCATTTCTAGCACCATCATCGTAAAGTGGCTTTACCAATTTAACTTTCCAAACATCAGATTTAAAATTGGGATCGTCTGTAAAACATATTAAATCCCAACCATCTAATGCGATATCCGGAGCATGTAAATGGTAGTTGTTTTCTTCTGAACTACCAAATACAGATGTATATATTACTTTTTTATTCATTTATAATACTCTTCAGCTTATCAGTATTTAACAATAAAGTAGGTGCTATGTGCAATCCACTTTTCTTTTCTATAGACTGGTGCTTTGATACAAAGTCATAAACACTTTGATTTTTACCGCCTATGTTTATAACACCAACCTCTTCCTTAATCTTTAAAATTATATCAGCAACATCTTTATGAGTTATTGAGTTTCTAAAAACATCATCAAAAGCAATCTTATGTCTAAATGGTATATCACACAAAGCGCACCTCAAGATTAATGAGTTAGGAATCAATTTAGCAACACATTCCCCACCTAATTTAGACCAACCATAATTATTTAAAGGATTTAGTGCGCTTTCTTCATTCGATAATTCAACATTATTATATACAAAATCAGTTGATATGTATATAAATTTAATTCCATATTTGTTACATATCTTAGCTACATTAGCAGTTCCCACTATGTTAGTATCTAAGCTCATTATTGGATTTATATCATTTACTTCCATTGGCTTAGTCAAAGCCGCTGTATGAATAAAGTATTTAGGATAATCCGGCTGCATCATCAAATCCTTTATTACATCGGATACCTCATATTCATTAGTAATATCCATATTCCTTCGTGATAACATTTTTATAGGTAAAGAATCAGTAGAAAGTTTCTCCAACTCTTTAGCTAACTTACCACTACCGCTAACTAATATCATTAGAAAATTGTTACTTCCGGCACATGAGTTATAAACTTACCACCGTTATTCACGAACTCTTCTTCGTTTTTCATTATCACATCTTTAAAATTCCAAGCTCCTAAGAAAATATAATCATAATCATTTAAATCGACTTCATCAGGAGGTAAAATAGGAATATGAGAACCTGGAGCAAATGTGTGTTGCTTATCTATAGTGGTATCTGTAATTACATCGATTAAATCTGTTCCAATTCTACAGTAATTAAATACAGTAGTAGATTTTGCAGTAGCACCTATACACATAATCTTTTTACCATTGTGTCTTAGGTTTCCTAAACATCTCAATAACTCTTCCTTTGAAAATTGAACTCTTTTGGCAAATACCTCATAGGTTTCAAAACTGTTTATCCCAAACTCATCTTCTTTTCTTAGGTTTTGTAAAACATTACCACTAATAGTATTATTAGATGGTATATTTGGCTTCTTTGCATAGATTCTATTTGAACCACCATGAACTGACAAATTATCCACATCAAATATAACCAGTCCATTTCTCTTTAATATATTATCTAAAGCAGTTACAGAAAATATATGAGGGTGCTCATCATATATCTGATCGTAAGAACCTCTTTCTAAAATTCTAAGTAATGAGGGATCTTCAAATACAAATACACCATCATCGGTGAGTAAATCTCTTACTGCTGAAAATGCATCATCTAAGTCGTGAATGTGACATATACAATTAGCAGCATATATTAAATCTTTCTTACCGCTTTCTTCTTTAATCTTCTTCGATAGTTCGGTTGTCCAAAACTCTGTATAAGTTTTGTATCCCATATCACCTGTGACTTTAGCAAAGTTATCACAGGGCTCCACACAAATAGAATCTAATTTACTAAAGTTCTCAATAAAAGGTCCTGAGTTAGAACCTATTTCCAATACATTCTTTGGTTCAAATCTTTTATTTAACATTTCAGCAGTATCAAAGAAGTGTTTTATCATTGGAAAAGAATTTGAAGTATTATAAGGATAATCTTCATTAAAAATTCTTTCAGGCTCTACGAAATTCTTTATCGATACCAGCTTTGAATCATCATCCCAACAAACTTTTAAATCAAATAAAAACTCATTATCAAAATCTTCTTTTTGCAAAAATGCATTTGCAATAGGATGTCTACCTAAATCTAAAAATTCTTTAAACATATTCTAATTTTTCCTTATAGTTATCCTTATTAACATAATATTCATCCTCTACGATATTCTGATTCAGCGGGAATACTCGTTGTATCTGAAAAACTTTTGAGTATCTTGCGACACAATCTAAAAATCCACAATGAGTGCCAATATTTAACTTAGCTTTTGTTCTTATATATAGCTGTATTCTAGTAGGAACATTTCTCATATCAAAACATTTGTTGAAAATTATGGGTAGTTCATCGGGCTTTTTATATGTCCAATAAAAGAATGGTAAATCTCCACACTTTTCTAACAAAGCATTCATCAGCATTTTATTACTTTCTTCATCATACCTACCACCACTACTCTCAAATCTATTAGTTATAAGTAAACCACCAAATTCATTGTCGCCAACAAATCTTTTTATTATATCATTACCAATAGATTTCTCTTCGTCTGAAAAATATAATTCAGGAGAATAATCATCGTATTCGCTTTCATTGAATTGCCAAAATTTTAACATCTGTTTAGTTAATGGTATTGCCTTATTGCCTTTATCATATATCCTATAATGATCGTGATATATTTCTCCTAAAATGTAATCTTTATATCCATCTACATATGGATTATTATCAAAGATATACTTAACATTTTCAAAGGGATTACTCCAATTACCCCAATTTGATTTCATATCACCAAATAATTTTTCGAGAAGCTTCGGAGAGGGAATGTAAACTTTACTGTCTGGATATTTTTTCTTAATCAGTTTTGGCATAGCAGATATTATTCCCCAATCACCCACACCATGAGCAGTTCTCATAATTGTAAACTCTCTCTGAGCTATGTAATCATCAGACACCCGCAGCCCTTCCGAATCTTCAAATCCCAACCTATCAACTTCACCAACTGTATATAACTTATTATCCAATACTCTCCAAAATATCACAAACTACTCCGACTATTCATTTCTCTACTAAAGTTTTGATTGTAAAACATATTTTGTTTTTCTTGCTTTTCTATTGTTTTTGGATGATATAAACTTAGTTCTTCTTGTGGTGGTAAATGTGCATATGTTTTACATCCATTGATAAACTCATGCAAAGGTCTTGTCCATCTTATAGATTCATCTCTACGGAATACGCGAGCCTGATAATCAGGATAGTTTACCCAATTTTTATCTGACACTTTCCATCCCCACTTTTGAATGTGCCTTTGTTCCATACCATCTATTGTATTTACTCGTGGTATCCAAATTAAATCAACATTATCATTCATTTCTATTATTCTTTTAATCTGTAGTAATAATAGTTTATGTGGATATTCATCAGCATCAATATGAAAAATGTAATCACCTGTTGATTTTTCTATAACTGAATTTTTTTGGTCTGAAAAATTACCATTAAGTTTTCTATCGTAATGTATGACTCTACTGTCTATTGAGTATAATTCAATTACATCCTTTACATTTTCATCATCCCCATCTACACAGATTACCACTTCATCTTCTTCATCAATGCCGAGAAGAAGATTTGCTAACAACTTTTCAAGTTCTTCTGCTTCATTGTGAACTGTAATACCATAACTAATTTTCACTTATTTAATTCCTTAACAAATTGAGTTGGTAGTTTTAAATCTTCTAAAAATACCTGACTTTTTCTAGCTTTATCATAAGTATAGGTTCTGTAAATACCATGCCTTTTTATCAACCCTTTTAATTTAGTGTAAACTTTTTTAGAACCACCAGCTAAATTAACTTTATAGATTTTCTTATCAGCATCAACTACTTCAGTAGTTCCAGCAGATTCTAATATCTTTTTGATTTCTGTATTGGTTGGTACATTAGATACTTCCAATTGTATTCCGTGAACTAAACCTTTTAGTTTTGGTTCTAATACAAGTATAGTTCTGCGTAGTCTCCTACCCTCATTACTTACATATACAAATGAAACAATATCACCTCTACTAACCTTAGACCAAGTATATGGTAATTTAGCCATTGTCTTTTATAATCCCCATCGCTACACAAGCATCCATAAACTCGAACTGACCAAATTTTTGAGGATTTTGTATATCCAATCTCTTTGCGTGACCTTCATATTGTTCTCTTTCTTCTTCAGGCACATCTACGACTTTAGCGTAATACCAAAACCAATCGTTAATTTCTCCCTCTGGATAAATTATACCCTTTTCGCCCATATTAATTACAGATGGAAACCAAACCAAGTCTCTTTTCTTATCGAATATTTTTAAGTCATTCATAAGTTTAGTGTGGCTTTTTGTATACTCTTCTAACTTATCACTATCGAAAGCTAAATACGAATTGGTTGTCATACCACACGCAAAGCATATGTATGATTCAAATTTATTACCATCTATCTCTGTCGTTTCTACAAAACAATTGTCATGCATATCTGAGCATAAAGGACAATCTGTTTTTACTTCTTTTGGTTGTTCCATATTAAACCCTTTTCAATTTAGGTAATTTCATTTTAGTTGGTTCTGCTGGTTTATCATCTCCCACCTTTTTTAATTTAGGTAGTTTTAAATTAACCGACTGTGCTTGTTCTTGAAACTTAGGTAGGTAATTATCTAACATAGTTTCAAACTTCTTATTCATATTATCTAAAGAAAAGGATACTCTATTGTACATAGCAAGCTTCTTAGCTTTAAAAGTAAAGTTCTTTTTAGATTTAAATATACTCTTTAACATTTGAGAAGCGTACTGATAGTTTATTGTAAACCACTGCGCCTGTTCTACATGCATCTCTTTTGGTAAAGATGCCGCTGGAACTTTTGTTAAAGATCCTGGCAGTAATACAGCATTTTGTTTATTTAAGAAGTCTATGTGACCACTCCAATTAGGAGCAATAACAGGTTTTTCTGATACGCTGGCTTCTAATAAAGGTCGACCAAAACCCTCACCATGCGTAAAACTAACATGCGCTTTTACTTTCGGGTGGTTATACATTTCATTCATCTCTTCATCAGTTAAGTCTCCGTGCAAAACATATATTTTTGGTAAATTGCCCTTTACAGTTTTCTTAATCTCTTCTATCTTTTGTAATATATCATTTCTATCTATGATTGAAAAGGTAGCACCACTTGTTTTCATAATAAGAGCTGGTGGTCTTTTATGATTTTTAAAACTTTCTAAGAAAGTCTTAACTAACATACCAGTATCTTTTCTATCTTCTCCCAAACCACCTTGCAACCAATGACCAGTGTAAAGAAACGCAAACTTCTCAGAAATCTTATTCATTTCTTTATTAAATTCTTCTGATATTTTATCTGTCTTTTTATAAATATTTGTATCAATGCCCTCAAAAAGAACTTCGATTGGTTTAAGAACTTTGACTTCGCCTATCTTCTGATTTGTTTTTTCATCCATCTGTTCGTATGTAGTCTTTTCAAATACTTCTTTTGTAAACTTAGATGGAACAATATTCAAATCCATTTTATTCATACCTTGAATCCATTCAGGCTTTGGTGCTGTGGTTTCTATACCAGCAGTTATACCAATATTGTATTTAGCTAATGGTGTGAATTCATTTGGTACACTAATCTGTATATGTACTTCGGGTTGTCTTTGTAGATTTTGCTGTTGTATAACTCTATCTAATATCACTTTGTCATTTGGATTCTTATCATTCAATGCGTTCATTGGGCAATTACCCCACGGCATTGAGTTGATGTGTATATCAAATTTATCCATAGATATGAGACCTCTAACTAAATCTCTACTATGAGAACCATATCCACTTCTAGTGGCAACAGGTGCTGTAATTAACATTAATGGTTTCATTCTAACTCCTATCCTTCAAAAATTGTGTAACGTTTACGTGGTGTCCATTTATCAAATGCAGTATCCATATGATCTATAAACAAATTAGACATAGCTTCGGCTGTCATCATAGCATCTTCACCCATAACGAATTCATGACCTAACTTACCACACTCATCTCTTTTTTCTTTACCCATACCATACCACTCTCCCAAAGCATCAGCAAAATCTTCTGCACGAGGCCTATCATCATAGATGTATGGTGTTGGTATTGAACCCTGCAGACTTCGATTAGACGGCCATACTGGTTTACACCATTCGCCCCAAGTTAAATCTACATTGTCTTTCCACTTCTTATCATCGTGCAACGACTCAATCCAACTATAATCTTTATAGGTTAAGAACTTATCTTTGTACTTAAAACCAACTTGGTCTTGTAATCCACCTGTAACATTAACTGATATTGGTGTTCCACACATTAAAGACTCAGCAGTTCCTAATCCAAATCCTTCATTTGATGCCATATTGATTGTAACATCAGCTATGTTGTACATATAACACAACTCTTTATCACTTAACTTTTTGTGTGAGAATATAACATCATAGTCTGGACAAAGTTCTTCAACTAATGCAGGTAAATCTGTACCATTCTCATCACGAGGTTGAGTGTGCATTATCAAAGCACATTTTTCTGATTGTTCTTTTGGTAGTGTATCACAAAATAATTTATAAGACATCACAACATCGCCAGGCAATTTTCTTCTGATGTTTCTGTTGTTCCAAAATACTACGAAATCGTATTCTTTACTATCAGTAACATTACGTTTCAAATTTAATAAATCACCCCAATCTTTAGTATCCAATTCAGTTACAGGATAAAAGTTTTTATGATTAATTCCATGTGGTACATAGGTATTATCCCAATCTGTTCTTGGTTTTTTCTCACAAACTTTATCTACAATATTAACTGTCTGTTTAGATATATTCATAATCAAATCACAAGACTCATAGAATGGTTCATTCCATCTTGGATAAGGTAAATCATCCCAAATATTATAATAGAATATAGGAATGTTTTGTCTTATCTCATGCTCCATATTATACAACCATCCCCAAAATCTAGGGTCTGTATAATGAAGAATAGCATCAACACCGACACCATCTTTTGTCTCCATCTTCAAAACTTCTTTTAATAGATTACCATTTCCATAACCACTCACAGGATATATTTTAAGATAAGCATCTTTAATACCTGTTTCTTTTCTGACAGACTCATTCATATCAATGATTTTGCCTTCATCAGGATGTTTAATTGCCCCACCAATTTGTACCCATTGGTAGTGTTCCAATGTTCCTAATACAAATTCACGAGACATCGTACCAACTCCAGATGACATTCTCATATCGTCTGAAAGAAGTAGTATCTTCTTTTTATCTTGCATATAACCCTCTTAGTCTTTTAATAACGTTTTTTTTGTTTTTACTCTTCCATCAATTGCAAAAAATGATTTAAGGTTTTGTAAATTCTCTATAGCCTCAGACAATTTACCTGTCCATTCGTGTATTTCTTTAGATATATCAGAATGTTCTCCAATACCTACCGAGTCATTGAAATACAATTCTAATGTAGCCAATGACTGTGATTTTTGAGATTGCCAATAATCTAATTCGGCCTGTAACCATTTATTCATAACTACTTCTTTTGTTTTTTAACTGCAGTTTCTATATCTTGCAATTTATTATTCATTGATGTCAAAAGATTAACTATTTGATTTAACGCTTTTTCTAATTTATCATTCATAATGCACTCCCACTTGGTTTAAGGTTTTTCCATTCATTAACCGATGTTCTAAACTCTTTGTCATGAACATACATATCCATAGACCGATTAACTAACTTTTGTAATGTAAAGCTATCATCTAAATTACTTATCTTAAATTTCTTATAAAGATTATCTAATAACTTTACGGATGTTAATTTCAACATAACATTTCCTCCGTATATATATATATAAGTATATAAAATTAATTTATTATTACATATTTTTTTTGTTTTTCTTTGGCTTCATTCAAAGCACTTTCTGTGCCCTTTGATAAGGTATTCTTTGGTAAAAAAGCTACCATTACATCACAATGTTCAGCTATTTGTTCGTTTCTTTTGTGATAATTACTTTTATAAAAGGCTTTACCATATCTGAATTTAGGTAGAACACAATGCATATTGTGAGTATAATGTGCTGGTGGGAACTCTGAATAGTTTACATCGAATTCCAAAGCATACTTTTTAGCATACCCATCAGCGCCTTCTTTTTGCCCGCCACTAACTATTTCTAATTTTTCACCATATTTTTGTCTCAACTTAAATACAAACTCCTGAATTTTTCTTTTGTTTGTATATTGTCTACTTCCTACTATCGCTACTTTCATAGTCATTCCTCTTTTGTCTTTTAGCCGGCTTATCGGATGAACAAAATTTAGCACACTTATGAAACTCATCCAATCCCTTTAAAATATTTTCCTTCTTAATATAAGTATATTGAAATCTAATCCTATCACCTCTATAATCAGGTATATCTGACAAATCGTACCAAATAAAGTCATTAGGCTTTAATATATTTCCTACATTTATATTAGTTTTAAAATGTAACCTTGATTCATATTTTAATAAAAATTGTTTCAAATCTTTTGGCTTTAACGTACCATCTTTGTACCACAGGCTTAAATAAAACTTAATATTATCCTTATGTGCTATTTCTAATTTCTCTATAACTTCTTCCTCAAAAGGTTTATTAAGAAAATGTGATAAATTTAGTCTCAAATTAACTTTCATATTTATTTTACTCCCGCGTCACAAAATTCTGTTTGATTGAAATCACAATACCTGCAATTTTTCTTAGATGCCACTTTACTATAAGTATGTTCAGTATTGTATTCTCCATCTTTATCAAAGCATTCTTTCATAAACTCATTCAATCTGTTTGTTACTTGATTGATTGATGGTTTACCATTTGCTGGTATAAACTTCTGAACC
>Ga0209634_1002043_pt1 | contig 14309 bp, 10 predicted proteins | sample LinPmetageLP40_FD_184043 | JGI IMG/M metagenome (GOLD analysis project Ga0209634, IMG submission 184043) | Marine viral communities from the Pacific Ocean - LP-40 (SPAdes) (version 2) | ecosystem: Environmental > Aquatic > Marine > Oceanic | place: Pacific Ocean | collected 2010-08-26
TTAAAAGAACAAGAACAAGAACAAGAACAAGAACAAAATGAAGCACGTGAAAATTTTCAAGGAGTGGAATTACTAATTATGGGTATAATCGCATTAGCTAAAGGATTAGAAAAACCATTGATGCTTAGACCATATATGTATCGTATTAAAGACGAATGTATTATTAAAGATGATGGTAATATTAATTTGAATGGAGATGATTATAAATGGCCTTCTATCTTAAAAGAAGATAAAACTGGTTATCCTGGTAATAAAAAACAACATAAACCAGCAGAAGACGCAACAATATTTTTTATACCAGAAAATGAAGAGGAACAAATCATTGAATCTATTCCTAAACATATAGATAGTAAAGTAGGTACAGCGTTAGTGGAGTTGAAGAAATTAGAAATATACTTAAATGATATTGATAAATTAAATAAATTCTTTGAAAAAAATAATTTTTATCGTAAGTACCATATAGATACAATAGAAAAAAATAATATAATATTATATGAAATATTGGAAGATCAAACATATGAATATAAGGATGAAGATTATTCTTATTTTTATTTTATAACAGAATATATTTCTTTTTTGTCAAGTCTTCCTTCGCTAAATCGTTATAACACAATTAAAGAACAAAGAGATAGAATACATACAGTATACAGAAAAATAATTGATCCAATAAATGAAGAAAAGCTTAATAATTTAAAACTTAAATTGGGTCTGGGATGGAAAGGAATGCCCAGATTTGATACCAAAGGAAAAGATTATTCAATGCATCATTTTTTTTATATAGACAATGAAGGTTATTGTATACATATTACAAGTGATAATACACTTTCTATAAAACTTAAATTTAAAAAAGTAATAAATCCTGATATATATACATTAAAAATAGAAAAAAGTACAATACATGATTATTTGAATAAATATTTGGGAATAAGTAATAATGATATAACTCAGAATTTAATTAAAAAAACATACCTGTCAGATAAAGATGAAAGTAATGACTATGACATCAATAACTTCTATTTTAAATTAAAATTAACTGGTAATAAAACAGATGAAATTATCATTAAACCCTATAGTGATGTATATAAAGATTATTTATTAACATATAATAATAATAATGATAAATTTAAATTTATATTAAAAAAAGACATAAAAGCAAACAACGATTATAAATTCGAAATAAAATATTATAACTAAAATAATAAAAACACTGTTAAACCCTAGTATAGCCTAATTAATTTAATAATTTAATATCATTTTAATATTTTACTTTTTTAATATTTTATTATATAGATGTTTAATTCAATAATTAAAATTTATAAAATTTATTATATAATTATAATATAGTATTATATATTATATAATAATATATATTGGATAGAAATATATTATAAGCTATTTTAAAAAATAAATAGTTAAAATGATATTAAATATAATATTTGCTATACTGGGTATTATAGTATATACATATATTGGTGTGAATTTTTATCAAAATTTAATAGATAAAAAACAACTAAATCAAAATGTAACAATATTTTTTTTCATTATGTATTTCATTTTGTTCTTTATTTTAGTCAATATAATTATCATAACCATATGCCATTCTAAAATATTAAATCAAACTGGTCCTACTGGTCCTGTTGGTTTTAGAGGAAATAGAGGTGCTGGTGGTTATAGTGGTGAGTGTAATAGTAATTGTTATAAGATTGAACTTAGAATGGAATTAATAAATTTTATTCAAGCTACTTATAATAATTTATTAAGCAAAGATAATAAACCTAATATAAATATAAAAAACGTAATTAAAGAAGATAAAACAAAAAAAATAGTAAATATTAAATTAAAAAATAATTTATTAAATGATTATGTAGATAATATAACATATTCACAGCAATATCAAGATGCTATATCTGGAGAAAAAAAAGTAGAAGAAATAAATACATATATAATGTCTATAATTGAAAAATGGATAACATCAATATATAATACTCTTCCAAATGATAATAAATATTCTACAAATAAAAATAATAATTTTTTCATTGATAAATATGCTAATAATAATAATACCGCGTGGAAAAATAATGTAAATCCATTCGAAGAAATACAAAAATATGATTTATATAATTGGGGTAGAACTCGCGTTTTTAAACCACTTAAGATATATATTGATAATAATCCAAATAATAGTAATTATTTACCACAGGATGGCAGACCACCATTAAAATTATTACATACAAATCACTATAAATTCTTATATGAAAATGAAATTCACGATACTAAAGATAATAAAATTAAAAATGAAATTAAAAATTACCCAGGTAATAAAGGCTCTATATGGAAGAATAATAATGTTGTTACTTACAGAAAAGAAGATTACTATCCAGTGGGTGATTTAATAATTGGACCTAATAATGAATATGTGTCTAGTGACGAATCTTATATAAAAGACCCTGAATATAATGAAACATATAAATTTTCTAAACTCCAAGATACAGATGATACAACACAATTTAAAAAAAAATATAAGGGTAGAAAAGTTAAAAAAACTAATTGTAGAAATATTGTTAGAAAAATTGAATGGGACTATAAAGGAGGTTATCTGAGAAAATTAGATAAATATAAAAGAGAAAAAATAATTGTATGTCCTAGGGACAAAAATATGAGCTTTAAAACACCAAATAAAGAAACTATATTAGTAACTGGCGATGTTGCTGATCCAGAAGACTATGAAGAATTATGGAATAATAAAGATTCTTATGAAAAAATGAATATGACTATATGGAGACCTAAATGTCCATTTGGTTATGAATCATTAAGTGATATAGCAACTACAGGAACTGAAAAACCTACAAAATATGATTTTAAATGCGTTCCTAAAAAATGTTTAACAGAAAATAAAGAAGATTTAAAAACAATATTAAAAACATATGATAATAAAGAAATTGTTGGTTATTCTAACAACGAAGATACATTAAAAGCTTCTGATAAAAATAGTTATAATTTTTTCAGATTTAAAACAAAAGAACAAAAACCACTTTATTCAATAAATAAGCAATGTAAGACATCAGCAGATACAAAAGCAAAACAAGTAGAAGACAGATATAGAAAACTTGGTTATGGTTGGCATGGTAGACCCGTTAGAAACCCTAAATATAGTATTTTTAGTTATCTGGTACAAATGCCAGAAGCTATAATTAGCAGTAAAACTACTAACTACAAATATTATATTATACACGTTGATTTATATGATAATGATGATGCTCAAGATGCTAACTTAAAAACAAGTGCTAAAAACCTTTATTATATTTTAACATTAAACTATAATAATTTTAAATATGATAGATGTTTTTCTACATTTGGTGAAGGTAATGAGCTTATTAGAACTAGAATTCGAAGTGAAGACCAATCTTATTGGATTATAGAACCTGTTGATAAAGAAGATCCTAAAAAAAAGAGTGGAATACGATTAAAATCAAAAAAAACTGGTAAATATTTTCAACATATTAGAAATAATAATTTACGAAGAGACCTTGTTAAAAACCGAGTTTTTGAAAAACAAGTAAATGAAAACGAGATTGATGATAAAGATAAAGATTCATTAATTTTTGTTAATATCAAATCCGCATTTGGTACTAATATTGAAACCACATTTGAAGATGGAAAACCTAGAATAGATGAAAAATATTACTTAAATGAAGACGAAAACATTATCAATTCATCTTACGATAAAAACCACATTTATCCAAAAAGAGGTGTAAACAAATCTAAAAAATAAAACATTTAAAATACAATCAAAACTAATATTATTTTTTTCTAACATTTTTCTTTTAATTTATCACATTCTTTATTTCTAGAATAAAAAGAATTATTATTTTCACTACTCCACTTATCTTTATTAAAAGGTAAAATATCTGACCCCTTTACTCTCTCTAAAAACTCTTTTTCTTGTGCTTCTTCTTCTTCTAATATTTTAGCTTTTTCTTGTTTTTTTTGAGTAAGTTGTGTTTTAAATTCAGTATCCATATCTGGTTTAACACCAAAACAATTAACTCCAAATTCTTCTACTTCTGTTATAGGTTGAGAAGGGGCATCATTTAACTTCGGAGTACAAGTATTATCGTCATTAACAGTATATCCATATACATCAATTTTATTATTATTATTATTATTATTATCTTTACTATTATCATTTAACCATCCATATTGACACCAATTAGCACCTTTATTTACGGCGTCTAGTAATTGACTATATGTTGCTAATTTAGAATCTAATCCTCTACATACATTTTCTACATTCTCTTTTTTATATTTATTACCTTCATTATCTGCGTTTACAAAAAAAACTTCTTGTTCTTGTTCTATTATATCAGGAAGTTTTACAGTATTATTAGATGGTAATGGTACATCATCTTTCTTCTTAAAAAGACCTATTTTAAAATGAAGCACCACTAAAACAATTCCAATAATTCCTAATATTATAACAACTACCAGAGCTATATTAACATCGGTTTTATTTTTATTTTTATTAATAATACTGCTAGTTAACCCTTTATTATCATTACCTTTATTATAACTACTCACAAATTTAGACGGATTAATACCCATTCTATTCGGTTGATTTATTTGACTTTGTTTTTTAATATCTGTCATTTTTATAAATATTATACAATATTATAACAATATGATACTATATATATTAATATATAATAATATAAAAATAAAAAATTAAAAAATTATATTAAAATATTTAATATTATATTTAATAAAATGAATTACATTTTTTTGTAAAATAAGATATATGCTTTATCTGTGACAATATTTGCTTCATTAATTTTAGTAACTCTTTCATCATTAAATTCGTACCAATTTGTATCTGTTTGTGATTTCATATTTCTACAAAATGAATAATAATGACCACTTCCTTGAAAACCAACCTGATTCACAATACCATATAGTTGATATATAGAATTATTTTCTTTATTCATTAACTTATATTTTTTCATATTTAATGTTAGTGGAAAATCGATTAAAGATGTATTTTTTCTATGAATTTTTTCTCCATTATCTTTAATACCCATTAATTCAAATCGACCAAAATATATGATTAGAGTATCGGGACATTCCATTATTCTATGTTGAAGGTAATTTTTAGTTGTATTATTACATTTATCACATCTCCAATCGTCCATAATTTCTTTTCCAAAATAATTATCTAAACAATCATAAATATTATAATTACTAGATGATTCAGGCAATTTAAGCATAATAGTACTTTCATTATGTATTGGTGTACTAAAATAAGAACATTTACTACATTTAATAACAGCAATTTTTTGATAATTAAAACTGTTTACAATCCAACTATATGATTTTGAATAATTTCTAATCATATCTTGTTGTGCTTCATACATTATTTGTTTTTCTATAGAATTTCCACAAGCTTCTAATGAAGGATATTTTAGAGGCATTTTTTTAGGTAATCCTTTTGCCTCATGAATTGTATCTAGCAAATACACTAAAAACTCTTGTGCGTCATTTTGACCCATAAAAATATCATCTCCTAAATTCCTATTCATCTGTATGATATGATTTTTACAAGATTTAATCAAACTATTAGCATCAATTACATATGATGATTTTATTAATTGTATTAACAATTGTTTATAATGAAAATAAACGTTTAAATTTTTAATTCTTTCTACATCAATATTATATTTTTTAAAATCTTCATTTGTTTCAATATCATCATCACTACAATCATTTATTAATTCTAAATTCTTAATATCTAATTCGTGTTCTTCAGTATCGAACATTTTATCTAATATAGAAGGAGTAAATCTAAGACATTGAAGAACAGAATTTATATAACATGTAGACCCATAATTTATTATTCCAGGATATTTTATTTTATCATTATCATTAGACATTATATAATTAAATTAAACTATATTTATTATACTTTGATTGTAACTTTAATTTATTTTAATATTAATAATTATTGTATAGTTTAATAGTTTTAAATTAGATATTTTCAATATTATTTATATTTTTTTTTAAATTCGACTAGTGTCATTAATTTAATTTTTAATTCTTTTGCTTGCTTTACTTTACTTGAAGTACTATTAATATCTTTTACAATTACTAGTGAAGTTTTACTATTAATAGTATTTTGTACTTTACCGCCCATTGATATAATATCTGCTTCTAATTTACTATCTCTAAATCCTGTAATAACAATAAACTCAGATTTTAATTTATCATTTTTTTTACTAGATAGTGAAGGAGACTTTACTTCATATTTTAAAAATGAATGTTCTTTTATAAATTCATTAAACTTTTTAAGACCAGCAACAAAAGCTTTAGCTGTTTTGTGAGAAAATCCCTCACACATTACAACATCATCTAACGTTACCCTTTTTTTCATAATATTAGGGAACTTATTAATTACTATTGATAATTTCTTTTCACCCAATCCTCCCTTAAATAAATTAGTAGCAGTCATTAATTTGGATAAATGAATATGTTTATCTATAACATTATGTATATTTGTATATAATTTTATAGCCATTTTTTCTTTAATACCTGGTAGCGTAAGAAAACTATCAGTTGACATTAGGCAAATAGTTTTAATACTATCAAAACCATTCTCTACTAATTTAGTAACAATACCTTCACTAATACCAGATATTTTTAGGGTCGTAAAAAACGCAATTAGTTCTTTAATTTTTACTTCTGTACTAGCCCTAATATCTTCTAAAACAATATCAACGTTAGTATTATTCCATTTCCATTTCCCATATCTATCTTTATCTGGAAGAAGTGGTTTTTTATTTTTAGAGATAGATACTACTTCGTTAATATAAGGTATAACATCTCCACTTCTAATAATATTTAATTTAGAACCAATACCAATACAATTATCATTAATATATTTCGCATTAAATCCGGTCGTATATTTAATAGTATCACCACCTATAACTACGGGATTAAATTTAATACGAGGAATAAGTGTACCGTGTTTACTAGGATTCCATTCCACATCAACTACCGAAGTTGTGGCCATTTGGTCATCTAATTTTTTTTTAAAGGCAACTGCGTATTTTGGATTACCGCTTGTATTACGTTGATTTACTTTATTATTACTAATTATAATTCCATCAATTTCATATTCTGAATTAGTTTTCATATCTAATAATTCCTTTGTAAGTAATTCACTATCTAACACATTTTCTACCATTTTATAATTGACACATTTGAACTTTAATTTTTTTATTAATTTGAATTGTTGTTCTATAGAAATATTATTAGGTTCTTTACTACCATTATTTTCTCCTAATATAACTTCATAGCCTATAAAATCCATATCTTTTATAATATTTGGGTCTGGTTTCTTAGCATTTACATTACCAGATACCAATGAACGACATTTGGGATAAGTTGAACTATATTTTTCTTTGAATAGTGATTGTTTCATTATTAATTCACCTCGAATACTAATTTTAGTTTTTTTCACTTTTTTTAATATATTATCATTATTTAAATTTAATAATGGTATTAAATAACTAATATTTTGACCCATTTTACCATCTCCACGAGTATATAACATTATAGTATTTGGTTCATCAAAATTAAAAGATAGCAAGGCACTTACACCATCTAGTTTTTCACTTATAATATAAGGAGGTTTATTTTTATTTAACCAATTTGTTAATTCTTTAGTATTAGGTTTAACTTTATCCATACTACCCATCCAATAGGGAAGGGGTTCTTTTATAATTTCATTTCTGATAGGAGCTCCTATTTCATTTAAAAATGGATTATCTGGTGAATTTATTCTAAAAATATCTAATAATTCATCAAAATCATCATCATCTAAAATAGGCTCCCCTGTATTATAATATGAATCGCTGGCCTCTTTTAATATATTTTGTAATTCTTTTAAAAGTGCTGTTTTTGCTACTTCTTTATAAAAATGTTCTTCTATTTTTCTTCCTATTTCTTCTTCTAATTCTTTACTCATTTTTTTTTTTGTATTTTTTTTAGGTGATTTTGTTTTTTGTGACATTATTTATTTTAATTTTATTATTTATATTATTTATATTATTTATATTATTTAATTTTAAATAAATAATACTATATATTATTTATTTATTTTTTATAATATTCAATTTTAAAATTGAATAAAAATACTATATTTTAGAAATTAATAATATATAAATAATTAAAATAATTTTAGATAATTTCAACAAAAATAAAATATTTACATAATTTAACAAAAAAAGAAAATTAAAATTTAATATTTTAGTAAAAACACATACACGTACATATATATATATATAATAAAATGTCTTCTAGTGTTGTTGAACACCCTCAATTTCGTCTTTTAACAGACCCTAAAAATACTTTTACCTTATTTCCAGTTTTAAATGAAGACGTCTACCAGCTTTATAAAGGACATCTTGCTGTCTTTTGGACTGTAGAAGAGGTTGATTTAGTAAAAGATAAGCAAGATTGGGAAAAATTAAGTGATAATGAGCGTCATTTTATTACAAGTATTCTAGCATTCTTTGCTGCCAGTGATGGTATAGTCGCTAAAAATTTGGATCTTAATTTTTCTGATGAAATTGATGTAAAGGAAGTACAAGTTTTCTATCATTTTCAAGCAATGATTGAAGACGTTCATAGTGAAATGTACTCTGTCATGATTGACACTTTTATTACAAATAAAGAAGAAAAAGATAAAGCATTTAATGCTATTCATCACTATCCTTGTATTAAAGATAAAGCAGACTGGGCTTTGAAATGGACTAATCGCGATGAAAATAATATTGCGTCGCGTCTTATGGCATTTACTATTGTAGAAGGTATATTTTTCTCTGGTGCGTTTTGTGCTATATTTTGGTTAAAGAAAAATAATAAAATGCCTGGATTGACTGTGAGTAATGAATTTATTAGTCGTGATGAAGGACTTCATACTGATTTTGGAGTCTTAATGTATAGAAAATGTAAAGAACAATTACCAAAAGAAAAAGTACACGACATATTTAAAGAAGCAGTTGCGATTGAAAAACAATTTATTACAGATAGCATTCCTTGTGCATTATTAGGTATGAATAATACTTTAATGTGTCAGTATATCGAATATGTGTCTGATAGATTAATCGTTCAACTTGGATATGATAAAATCTATAATACTAAAAATCCATTTCCTTTTATGGAAAATATTTCTATTAACAATAAAACTAATTTCTTTGAAGAACGTGTATCTGAATATAATAAATCTGGTGTTGGTTCAAATAGGGCTGATATGACTTTCGAACTAGATGATGATTTTTAATTTATAATAAATTCTCATAAATTATCTATATAACAAGGAGAAATGTTATATTTACCAAAACAATGGTCGCATTATGTTAAAAATATGACAAATAGTATTATGATAAATTTTTGGTATGATAATAGTGATATATTTCCTTTTAAATAAAATATGATTTTGCACAGCTTACTTTATTATTATTGACCCCACAAATTATGTTTTTATGTGGATTTTTAAAGTAAAATTGATTTTTATATTGTAAACATTATAAAACAAAAACAATACTCTTGCTCACAAGTATGGAAACATCAAACAAACCTCAAAAAGCAGTATTTGAACCAGGAACACCTGAATTTTTCCTTTCTGACTGTTTTGGATTTAAAGATGAAATATGTATAGAATTGGGTAAAAAATCACTAGATGATATTACAGCTGGTGACTTATATAAGCATAATATTCAATTCAAGAAATTTCTTTATATTTTAAATTATATTAAAACAAGGAATAACCCAGCAAACGCTAGTGGTGGTAATAAGAAAAAATAAATAAATTTAATTAAATTTAAAATATAAATAGTATAACTAAAAACTTTAAAAAATAAATTTAAATATTATAAATTTTTTTAATTTTTAATAATAATTTAATTTATTAAATTATAAATATCTTCTTTCTAAATTTTCGTTAATATTTAAATAATGATAACCATATCCATTTCTAAAACATTTTTTATATAGATGATAAAATATATATGTTATAATAAATACAAATATTATAGAAAATCCAATAACAATTAAATATTCAAAAAAGATATGTTCATTCGGACTACAATCAACTATCATATTTGTATAATTAATATTATTTGAATAGTTTAAACATGTACCCATTTCAACACTTTTATTTAATATATTATTAACATTTTCTTGACAACATTGTAAAAATGGTATTTCTTCATCACAATCAATTCCTCTATAGTTTTGTTCTTGTAATTCTCCATTACAACTACTTACTTCCGTATTATTTTTAATAATATTTGTTGTATTACTACAACTATTATTATAATAATTAAACACTAAATATAATGAATATACTCCAAATTTAAACATATTATGTTTTTATTTAATTTTAATTTATAAACTATAATTTAGTATAATTAAAATCAATTTTAAATTTGTTTTTTCAAAAATATTTATAATATTTCGGTTTTAACATTTAATTAAAAATCAAAAAAATTATAATGGAATTAGAATAATTGGTAATACAAAACTACAAACAAAAATAGGAAGCCATATTTTATTATGAGGATGTAATATAGGATGTAGTTTAGTTATGGCATTTAACATACTGTTAAAAGCACCATTCATAATACAAAAGTTTTCTACATATGGTTCTGTATGGTGTTTTAAATGTTCGGATGGTTTTAATAATACATTTAATGATTGTAGTTGATTTATAATACAACCTCTATTATGTTCTTTCATATGAGACCATCGATGACTACACTGCATTAAACAAATATAAAATGATAATGTTATAATATAAACATATAATTTATAATTCTCTATTCCATGTATAATAAATCCAATAATAGACATCAATATAATAACAGAAGACATTGGCCTAATATGGTCTTGTAGTTTCATTTTTACAATCAGTGTTGTATTTATATGATGTTGTTGAAATCCATATGCTAATTTAGATATAATAGGGGTATTCAAAAATTCTGGATTATCTAATACTATATGTAATACTCCACTTAATAAATCTACTAAACAATAATTCAATACAACAATAAACAGTATGTTTCCATAATAACTAGACGCCATTCTACTTCTAGTTTCTACACCATAACTATTATTATAAAAATTTTCGTGAATTATATCATATGTTTTATAAACAGAAAATACATTTAACAATATAGATGAAACAACTAATATCATAGGATGGGCGTTTGCTACATTACGAGAATGTTCTTCAATATCCCATTTATCATTTTTTTTTATATCATTTATAGTTTCTTTATATTTATATGTATCGTATTTCATATTACTTTTATTAATTATGATTTATTGTATCTATACAAATTGTCAATAGTTCTTTAATAAAAAATAAAGTTTTTAGTTTAAATTAAAATAATTAAAATTATTATTTTATAAAATATTTTTAGTATAAATTATAATCAAAAATATAGTTTTATGAAGGTACTAGACCTTTTCCCTTAATATCTGACAAATCAACTTCTCCTGGTAAAATCATATCGTCCAACGCACAACCTGGTTTTACAAGAGGAAGGCATATGTCTCTTTTAATATTAAATTCCATTAAAATAGGACCCTTTTTATAATTAATAAAATATTCAATGTCTTCATCAAGATTTCGTGCATTTTCACATTTACGAGACTCTATTCCAAAACTCTTAGCTAATTCTACATAATCAGGATTTCTTTCGTTAATTGTAGCAGTATATCGTTCTTCAAAAAAGAGTTTTTCCCATACAGTAACCATCATCTGAGCATTATTATTCATAATTGCGATTTTAACTGGTAAATTATGTTCTACAATAGTTTTCATATCATTAAGTGTCATATTAAAACTAGAATCACCATCAATACAAATAACCATATTATTTGGATTTGCTAATTGAGCTCCAATAGCATAAGGTAATCCAGCACCCATTACACCCAAGGAACCTGATGAAATTATCTTCCCAGGATATTGAGATTTAATAAATTGATAGGCTTGCATTTGATGATTACCAACACCGGTAGTGAATAACGCCTTTTTATCTAATGTTTTTCTATAAATACGGTCAATAACATCTTCAATATGTAAATCAACACTGTGACGTTTCATTTCAAATGGATATTCTTCTTTTAACGTTTTAATTTCTTTAATCCAGTTCGAACGTGTATTACTTCTAATAAAAGGTATTAAATTGTTAATAAATTCTTTACTATCAAGACAAAAGTTATAATCACTTTTAACAACAAAATCCAATTCAGAAGATTCAATATTACAATGAATAATTCCACCTGTTCCATTTTTAGATGCTTCCTTAGCAGAAGGTGCGTATTTTTCCAAAGCACCCGTAGTACGGTCATCAAAACGAGAACCTATCGCAATAATTATATCAGCATCTTGTAAAGCGATATTCGCAGGAGCATATCCGTGCATACCACACCATCGTAATGATAAATCATTATGTTCATCGAAAATACCTGTTCCATGTATAGTACTAGTTACTGGTATATTTCCCAAAATTGCTAATCTGGTTAATTCATATGACGCATTTTTACATCCTTGTCCTATATAAAGAATCGGTTTTTTCGCATTATTAATTAAATCTCCTATTTTTTTATAGTGTTCGCAATCATAATTGTATTTAGGTTTACAATTCATATTTTCACTTGGATAAATATTATCTTCTAGTTTTTCATTTAATAAAAATGCGTTTGTATCTTCATAATTATATTCCTGATAAGAAACACACTTAGGAATATCAATATGAACTACTCCTGGTTTTCCATCGTTCGCAATTTCAAAAGCTCTATCAATAATAGTAGATAATAAATTAATATCAGTAACTTGATAACTCCATTTAGTAAATTGACTAGTTAATTCAACACTCGGTGCTTCTTGAAAAGCGTGAGTTCCTTGTGCTGAAAGAGGAACTTGTCCGCTAAAAACAACTAAAGGGGTGCTATCATTTTGTGCGTCTAACATAGGCGTAATCATATTAGTAAGACCTGGACCACTAGTTACAATACAAACACCTGTCTTTCCACTCGTTTTCGCATAACCAGTTGCTGCGTGTCCAACACATTGTTCATTACTATTAACAATTAATTTTGTAGATTTTGAATTATAAAGACCGTCTATAATAGGCATTATTGCTCCCCCTGATATACCGAATATACTTGATACATTATGTTCTTCCATACTATTTTTAAATATAATCTTACCTACATTAGTTGTAGTTTGTTTATTTACAGATTTATGTTTATTTAGTTTAAATTTATTAATATTTGTTGTTCTTAAACTTTGAAATAAAGTTCTTACTTGACGACTCATATTTTCTAAAAAAATCTATAATAATTTTTGTAATATTTGTTTTTAATTATTTTAATTAATTAATTATTTAAACTATTTTATTCATTTTTTTTTCTCATCTTATTATATAAATAATTAAATAAAATAGATTTAATTTTAAAATTTAATAATATTTTAAATTAAAATGCCAAAACGAAAATCAGCTAAACGTACATTTACTATTCACGACGCTAGAAAAGCAGACGGATGTCCAACTAAATTCAAAAATAAAGACTACTCAGGTGTTTATGTTTCTAGTAATCCAGCAGGCGCAGCAAAAAAGGCGCTTACTCAGTTAGGAAGAATTAAAAATACTAAGGGTCAATTTTCTTTATATCTTACTATGCGAGAAACTACTCAAGGTTCAAAAAAAAAACTAATGTCTTATAAAGTCACTCGTGAAAAATTAAAAGAACCACTCGAATTAAAAGGAAGAGTTATTGAATTCCAAAATAAATCTAAATCAGTAAAATCTATTCCAAAAGGAAAAGGTTGTGCCAAATCTAGTGGTAAGAAAAGAACCAAAAAAACCTCTAAAAAATAAATACAATATATTAATGAATACTTTTTAACGTTTTCAATATCAATTATTATTTTAAAATAAATTTAAATAATTATATTTATAATTATAAATATAATTATAAATCATCATATTTTCAATACTATTTTAATGATGAGCGTTTCTTTTGGAAAATTACAAAATACAAATTACATACCTATATATGGGTCAGATGAAAGTCCTTCTATGTGTGAATTAATTTATGTCCTTAAAAAACTATATAACTATGAACCTGGACTAATACATATAATAAAACAATTTATTTTTACAAAAAGTCCTCCTTTAAATAATGAGTATATATCAATATGGGAAATTTATGACTTTTATTTTAATTATCAATTAACAGAAAAT
>Ga0209634_1002044_pt1 | contig 14306 bp, 20 predicted proteins | sample LinPmetageLP40_FD_184043 | JGI IMG/M metagenome (GOLD analysis project Ga0209634, IMG submission 184043) | Marine viral communities from the Pacific Ocean - LP-40 (SPAdes) (version 2) | ecosystem: Environmental > Aquatic > Marine > Oceanic | place: Pacific Ocean | collected 2010-08-26
GTTACACCACAACGTACAACAGCAGGAACTCATCCCATTGGAGCTAAAGTTTTTGGTGCTTATAAAGTAGGTTCTTTAAACACAACACAAGTTAAAGGTACCGGTCAACCTGAATTTACAACTCAATTTGATGGTGTAAATGTTACATTAGCAAGTAATGCTACAAGCACAGAAACAGGGGGCGGTTTATTATGTACAATCGGACCCATTAATGATAGAGCATAGTTATGGCTGGATATACTTACGCAGATTTAACAACCGATATTAGAAACTACACAGAAGTAGATTCTAGTGTTTTTACTGCTGCTGTTATAAATAGGTTTATAGAAAATGCTGAGTTTAGAATTAATAATGAATTACCTATGGATTCTGATAGGTTTCAAGATAATGGTCAATTTGCACAAAATTTTAATACTATTACAGTGCCTACAAAAGCTTTATTTATAAGAGGTGTTCAAGTTTTTGATTCTACAACATCGGATACGGAACAAGGTTTTTGGTTAGAAAAAAAAGACCAGACTTATATTACTGAGTATGTAGGAGAAGCCACAGGTCCCTTAGGAGACAAGACCGCTCAAAATGTAAAAGGTTTACCTAAGTATTATGCTATGTTTGGTGGCGCTACTACGGGTGCTAGTTCTGCTACATCTGGCGCTTTATTTGTTGCACCCACTCCAGATCAAAATTATAAATATACTATTTATTTCAATGCTCAACCGACTGGTTTAGAGACTAATACCGCTGGAACTTATGTAAGTAATTACTTTCCACAAGGGCTATTATATGCTTGTTTAGTAGAAGCATTTGCATTCTTAAAAGGTCCAATGGAGATGTTGACACTGTACGAGAATAAGTATAAAACATCAATACAACAGTTTGCAGGAATGCAAATTGGGAGAAGAAGAAGAGACGATTACACTGACGGAACAGTTAGAATACAAGTCAAATCACCTTCACCATAAAAAAATTAGGAGATAAAAAATTATGTCAATAGCATCAGCAGTATGTAGCAGTTTTAAAGCAGAAGTTTTACAAGCTTTACACAATTTTACAGCATCGTCTGGAAACTCATTTAAATTAGCATTGTACACAAGTAGTGCAAATTTAGGTGCAACCACTACAGCTTACGCAACTAATCCAGGTGGTGGGTCTAACACTGAAATTACTAACACATCGGGTTCAGCTTATACAGCTGGTGGAAAAGCACTTACAAGTGTAACACCAGTTTTAGATGGTACAACTGCAGTTTGTGATTTTGCAGATGTATCTTTTACATCAGCTTCATTTACAGCTAACGGTTGTTTAATTTATAATGATACAAACGCCGATAGAGCAGTTTGCTCAATTGCATTTGGTGGAGATAAAACTGTATCAAGTGGAACTTTTACAATTCAATTTCCAGCAGCAAGCGCAAGCGCAGCAATCCTTCGTATAGCATAGGGGGGTAATCCTTATGTCAACTACCTGGGGACAACACTCTTGGGGTTCTAACTCTTGGCAATCATCCACAGTAACTGAAATACCAACAGGTTTATCAGCAACCACATCATTAGGTAGTGTTGATGCATTTCCTGAACAAGGTTGGGGTGGTGATACGTGGGGATTTGAAGATTGGGGAGCAAACACTACAACTGTAACATTAACTGGTCTCAGCACCACAAGTGCATTAGGTGATGTTGATGCTTTTCCTGCAACAGGATGGGGTGGTTTAACTTGGGGAAATAATAACTGGGGTGATTTAGAAAACCTAACTCTTGCAATAAATGGATTTGGATTAACGTCTTCCGTAGGTGTAGTAGAAGCTTATAATGAAATCGGTTGGGGCCATGATGCGTGGGGTGAAGAAGCATGGGGCCAAGCAGATGATGCTGCGGTACTATTAACAGGCCTTAACACAACTTTAAGTGTCGGAAGTATTTCTCCAGCAGATGTAATGGGTTTAACTGGTTTAGAAATAACTTCTTCTGTGGGAACACCAGGTTTATCATTTGGTGTAAGCACAGAACCAATAACAGGTATTAGCTCAACATCTTCTGTAGGTTCTTTAAATATTGAAATAGGAATTCCATTAACAGGTCTTAGTGCAACATCATCAACAGGATCTCTTAACCCAGCAGATGTTGTGGGTTTAACAGGAATAGAAGCAACGTCTTCAATAGGTGAAGTAGCTATTACACAATCTCCTGTTGTTATTCCAGTTGGAGTAGGGGCAACGTCATTAGTTGGTTCTATTACTCTTGACGATATGCAAGTAGGTTTAACAGGAGTACAAGCAACATCTTCAACAGGATCTATTAATCCAGCAGATGTTATAGGTTTAACAGGAGTACAAGCAACATCTAGTGTCAATGCTGCGGGATTAATTCTTAAATATTATGAAAGACGTACCCCTAAAACAAGCTCAGGATATGTAAGAAGAACACCTAAAACAAGCACAGGATATACAAGAAAAACACCTGCATAATTATGTTTGACTTAGGACTAAATAAACAATATAAATAAAACAATCAGGAGTACAAAATTATGGCATCAACATTTACAGACCTTGGTATAGAACTAATGGCAACCGGCGAAAATGCTGGTACTTGGGGAACAAAAACTAACGCAAATTTAAATCTTGTAGAACAACTTACAGGTGGGTATTTATCTTTAGCAGTTGCAGGATCAGGGACTACAGCTTTAACTATTGCGGATGGTGCTTTAACAGGTACTGCTCAACACAGAGTTATAGAATTAACAGGTGCTCTTACAGGATCAAGAATTTTAACATTTCCTCTTCTTACAGAAAATTTTTATTTTATTAAAAATAGCACTACTGGTGCAGAAACATTACAATTAAAAGCTGTATCCGGTTCAGGTGCAACAGTTACTTGGGCAACTGATGACAAAGAATGGAAAATTATTTGGTTAGATGGTGTTGCAACTAACACAGGTGTTTACGAAGTTCCATTTTCTAATTACGCACCCAATGATTGGCTTACTAAAACAGGATCATACACAGCAGTAGATCAAGATAGAATTTTTGTAGATACAAGTGGGGGAGCAGTTACAATAACTCTTCCTGCATCACCCGCTGTAGGTGCTCAAGTAAATTTTGTAGATTCAAGATACACTTTTGATACTAACGCATTGACTGTTGGAAGAAATAGTTCTAAAATAACTAATGCAGCAGCAGACTTAGTAGTTAATACTGAGGGTGCAGCATTTGGATTGGTCTACTCTGGTTCAAATGTAGGTTGGACATATACGGAGAAATAACATTATGGCAAATTACGAAGCAACTAAATATAATTTTAATGGGTCAGACCTTACAGGTATTGAAGGAACTGTTACAGGTACAATTTTATCTTGGTCAGATTCCAGTATTCCAACTGGATTTTTAGAGTGCACTGGTGCAGCTGTATCTAGATCAACTTACTCTGCATTGTTTGCAGTTGTAGGTACAACTTATGGGGCTGGAGATGGATCATCAACTTTTAATTTACCCAATCTTCAAGATAATGTCCCGGTTGGAAAATCAGGAACAAAAGCATTAGCTTCGACAGGTGGAGCAAATACTGTAACTCCATCAGTTAACAATACATCTATTAGTGAAGGGCAACTTGCTTCTCACACTCACACTATACCATTATCACCTCCTGGAGGTGACCCAGATCCAAGAATTCTGCCTACTTTTGGTGGTGGTAAAACAGGTAACGATGGTAACAGAACTGTTTCCACTGCGGGTAGTGGTACTGCTCATGGACACAATGCAAATGCAGTTTCAACTTTACAACCATATATAGCTTTAATATATATAATTAAGACATAGGAATATTTATGAAAAAAGGAAATTGGACAATTATATTTGAAGACAAAAAAATTATTAAAAATAACGGTGCTGAATCGGGTACAGGTTATTATGTTAATGATGATTCTTTTTGGAATGATTCTAAATTTTCTAATATTTGGGCAATTCAATACACAGCTGACGATGACACAGATCAAGTAGAGTATAGAGATACAACTCCTAACTCAACATATGATTCATCTGTATTAGGTGATATCCAACAATTTATTGATAAATGGGATGCAGAACATTTAAATCTTCTTCAAGAAGAATGGGACAGTGACTCTAGAGATGAGTCTGAAAAAGGTCCAAGACCAACAAGTTACTCTTCTTAAATATAATATATAATATTTAAACTAAATCTTTGTTTATTTTTCTTAGGTGAAACACCTCGGTGTTCTATTAAACTTGGAAATAATATAGCTTCACTTTCATTACTTTTATAAAACAATGTTTTATTATCTACAATAAATTCAGTGCCTCCATCATTACTGTGAATATTATATAATATAGAAAAGCAATTGTGTTGAAGATTATCTTTGTGAAAAAAAGTTTGTGAGTTTTGATTATACCAATTCCAATATATTCTAGCTATAGTTCCTTTTTTATTTGTTACAATGTTAAAAATTTTTTCCGCAAAGGTATTTAAAATAGGGTGACGTTCAAAACCAAACAAGTTTTTTTTAAAACTAGTGTAGGCCATTCCTTGGTCAAAATTATTTAAATCACCTTTATCTTTTTCAAAAGGAAACTGCCAATTAGCTACTTTATATAATTCTTGAATAATACTAACATTTGTTAAATTAGGTGTGTGGGTGTTAATTGTTTGAATCATTGCTTTCTATATATTATATGTATATAATATATTTTATAAAAATGAAAGAAAAAATTATTAATTATCAGTTTTATCATTGGGGTCCTTTTTTATACAGAACTCAAGTAGACAAAAAATCTTTAGAAAAAATACAAAAACTTTGTAGCAAAAATAAAAAAAATGATTACAGAAAAAATTTAGCAGGTTTATTAAAACAAGAATATGGAATAGATAAAAATAAAATTTTTACTATTTTATCTGGTTATTTTAACAGTTACATAAAAGCAAGTGTTGAACATTATAAATGTAGTTATACTGGTAAACAAATTGTTATGGAAAGTGCTTGGGTAAACTACATGGTTAAAAATGAAATAAATCCTTTGCACACTCACAGTAAAGATTTATCTTTTGTGTTATTTATTAAAGTTCCAAAAAATTTAAAAAAAGAAGTAGAAGAAACTGTTAGTAGTGATAGTAAACCTGGAAGTGTAAATTTTGTTAATGATTTAAAAGACAATAAATTTTATATAAGTGCAAATAATTTTATACCTGAAGTAGGAGACTTGTTTATATTTCCTGCTTCTTTACATCACTATGTCAACAGTTTTAAATCAAACGGAGAAAGAATATCTATTTCAGGTAATTTAGAAATTATAAAATAATAAATGAAAGACCACATATTAGTAAAAGACAATTTACTGTCTGCAGATGAGTGTCATGAATTAATTAATACATATTCAATTAATTTAGAAAAAAGCAAAAAATGGCAGTCATATAATTATTATGATATAGAAGATAATAACTTTCAATTATTAAGTAAAAAAATAAATGTTGTATTACACAATGAATATATAACAAATTATCCCGAAATAGATTTAACTTCTTCACCATGGTCTTTAACAAGTTTAAGAATAAAACATTTTCCACCAGGTAAATCTTTTTCAAACTGGCATAGTGAACATAGTTTTAATTATGCAAACAGGGTGTTATCGGTTCAAATATATTTAAGTAATCATAATTGTGGAACTTTATTTTATAACGGTAAAAAAATAATAAGTAAAACAGGAAGAGTGGCTATATTTCCAGCATACTTTACTCACACACATAAGGGAGAGGTTTGTTTAGAAAACAAGGATAGATATTTACTTACAGGTTATGTTAGTTTTATATCACAAGGATTAAAAGAAGGATAATTAAATGAAAGTATTAGGAGTAAATTTTTCACATAATTGTTCTTTTGCTTATTTTAAAAATAATGTTTTAAAAGAATACTACGAAGAAGATAGATTTAATAAAGATAAAGGATTTAGACCACCACATCCTTTTTTAGGCGAGTACAATTATTTATCTTTAGATAAATTTAAAAACATTGTTTTTGATGCAGTTGCTATTTCTTCGTTTGGTGCTGAAGAAATATTATTAGAAAAAGCACATATAGAAAATATTTTAAAAAAAATAAAATGTAAAGAGGTTAAGTTTTATTATACTCAACATCATGTTCACCATGCATTGAGTGGTTTTTATTTTAGTAATTTTAATGAAGCACTAGGAGTTGTTTGTGATGGGGGAGGTGAAAGATTAAATCCTCCGAGACATCAATTTAAAGCATTAGAATCTATTTTTTATGTAGACAAAAAAAATGTTAATTATTTATATCAACATTTTTCTAATATCGACACAGACTATTTTAAAGTCTATAATCAAATACCTTGTGAATTAAATTTCAAACATAGACTTCTTACTCAAGATAATTATATGGATTTACTTTGTAGTAATAAATTATGGGCAGGGTTAAAATACAAAAGATATAAAAATCAAGCTGGTTTTGGTCCTAATCAAGAAGGTCAGTTAATGGGTGTAGCTGCATATAAAGACAAAGGTACAAATATAGACAAAGATGTTTTAGAAATAGCTAACAAAGCACAGGAAGAAACCCTAGAGGAAAGAATTGTATTAATTAAAAAAGCTACAACCTATAGTGATTGTAAGAACATAATACTATCTGGAGGGTATCATTTAAATTGTTCTAATAATTTTAAACTTGTAAAACACTTTCCAAAATTAAATTTTTTTGTAGATCCAGTACCGTATGACGGAGGAACAGCAATAGGAGCCGCTTATCAATATGCAAATTATAACAACTAAAGAAGAAGTAATAGAAAAATTATTAGAGCAAGAATTAGTTGCTATATTTCAAGGTCACTCTGAATGGGGTGCAAGAGCTTTGGGTAATCGTTCTATGTTATTTGATCCAAGAAATAAAAATGCAAAAGAAATAGTAAATAAACAAAAAGGACGGCAATGGTGGAGACCGACTGCAGCCACTATATTATATGAACATAGACACGACTATTTAGATATGCATACACTTGATGAATCACCTTATATGACGTTTGCAATAGATGCTAAACAAAAAGCAATAGATGAAGTTCCTGCATGTGTTCATGCTGATAACACCTGTAGGTTTCAAACTTTAAAAAGAAAACAAAACCCAAATTACTACGATTTAATAAAACTATTTTATGATAAAACAAAAGTGCCTTTGTTGTTAAATACTTCTTTTAATTTAAACGGGTATCCTATTGTTGAAACATATGAAGATGCTGTTTTTACTTGCACAGAATCAAAAATAAAATATTTATATACACCGAAAGATGCTACTAAATAAAAATCAAATACAATCTATAAGAGAAAACAAAGTTACATTTGTAAAAAATTTTGTATCTTTAAATAGACCATATGACTTTAATTTAATTAGTGATTTAATTGAAGAAAATAATTTACAAGTTATTTCAAAATCAAATCACAATAGTTTAAAAGATGTTTTTCAAATACGTGAAGTAATGAATCTATTAAAAGAATTTAAAGTGTTATTTGATTTTTTAAATAAAACATTTAAATATAAACATCATGAACAAAACAATATTGATTTGTTTTTAAGTTTTGTATCTCAAGCAGGTATACCACACACTGATGAAGAAGATGTATTTATTATAGGGTTAAATGGTAACATGATTTATAAAGTTTTTAATGATAAAATAATTGATTACAAAATCTCCAAAGGAGATTTGATTTATATTCCAAAAGGTGTTAAACATAAAGTTATAGGTATTAGCCCAAGAATAGTTATGTCGATTGGATTTTTTAGCGAAAGAATATGAAAAAAAGAAAAAGTAAAATAGAAAATTTCATAGGAGTATATGATGGATATATTCCAGACTCTCAGTGTAATGACGCTATAGATTTATTTAATGAAAAAGAAAAATTAAAAAAAACTTACGATAGAATTTTAATAGAGAATACTACTAAAGATAAAAAAAACGACAAAGCCATAGACATTCAGTCTTGTATTGAATGGCCAACACGTTTTAAACCAATTATGTTAAATATAGATCAAGTTATGAATCATTATTCTAAACATACATCTATAAAAGAATTTTATGATGTACCTAGTTTTGAATATACTTACATAAAAATTCAAAAGACATTGCCTACAGAAGGTTATCATGTTTGGCATCTTGAACACGGTGCGTCTATGGATTCTGCTTTTAGAGCTTTAGTTTTTTCTGTTTATTTAAATGATGTAAAAGAAGGTGGTGAAACAGAATTTTTAAATCAAGCAATGAGAATTAAACCAAAAAAAGGAAGAGTAGTTGTTTTTCCTGCTGGGTTTCCTTATGTGCATAGAGGAAACCAACCTATGAAAGGTGAAAAATATTTAATGACCTCTTGGTTTTTATTACCTAAAAAATAATGATGGATTTAAAAGTAAAAGATTTAATATACAGAAAAAACAATATCATGCCTAAAGAGGTGTGTAATTATTTTATAGATTTATTTAAACAAAATATTGAGAAAACTCAAAAAGAAGCAAGCACTAAACATATTATAAACGAAGGTTCGGCATATAAACTAGATAATTTTAAATCTTTAGATCTATCAAAACTATACCAAAACAATTCAGAAATAGAAGAAGCTAAAAATTTAGCTTTTAGATATATTGAAATGATGATTTTAAATTATACTCAATTTTTAAAAATAAAGATTACACCTGTTATTGGTAATTCTTGGTGGACTACAACCGCTAATATTAGAGTTATGAGATATCAAGAAGGAGAACAAATTTTAGATCATTTAGATGTTAACAAAAGAAACAGGGCTGCGTGCACTATAAATTTAAATGAAGATTATGAAGGAGGGGAGTTTAGTTTTTTTTCTGGAAAAGAGTTATATAATTTAAAAACAGGAGACTCTGTTATGTTTCCAGCAGAACCTATTTTTATTCATGGAACTAAAAAAATAACTAAAGGCACTAGATACAGCATCAATTGTTTTTTATACAATAAAGATCAAGATAGAGATTGTTGTGGTAGTAAATAGTTATGATATTAATGAAATGTATAGAAGATAAATTTTTTTATTTTCAAGATTTTTTACCTAAAGAAGAATACAAAAAAATTCACAATGAAGCTTTTAAAGAAAGAAAGAAATTGTTATTTAAAAATGTAAGTGTTTCTTGGAATAAAAATTTATATCAAAATTTAACTGAACCGATGAGGGTAGAAATGACACCTGAGTATTTTGCTAACTTAGCAAACATATGTGGTAATCTTCCTCACATACATTTAAATGCAAAAAAAATGCGTTTTACTATTCATTATATGAAAAAAAATAGTGGTATAAATTGGCACTCAGATGAAGGCCATGATTATGCAATTACATATTATTTAAATTACAAATGGAATCAACAGTGGGGCGGTGAGTTTATGTATCAACACGAAGGAGAGTTTGGTTATATCCCAATTATTGGAAACTCTGTTGTGATTATAAAATCTCCTATGATGCATAAAGTAAACACTGTATTATCTCCCATAATGCCTAGATTATCTATTCAATCGTTTATCTCTCCAGATAAAAAAAGATAGATTTTACATATAAAAAACAGTACAATCATTTTTATTTTCTTATATAAAGGGTTATATGTTACAAAAATTAGGGTTTGCACCAGGATTTAATAAACAAGTCACAGAGACCGGGGCCGAAGGCCAATGGTTTGATGGTGACAATGTTCGTTTTAGATATGGTAGTCCTGAAAAAATTGGGGGTTGGGATCAATTAGGCACCGATAAATTAACAGGTGCTGCAAGAGCTATCCATAATTGGGACGACAAGGTAGGGTTAAAATACTCTGCAATAGGGACTAATAGAATTCTTTATGTTTATCAAGAGGGGGTATTTTACGATATCCATCCTATAAGAACTACAATTACTGGAGCTGATTTTACTAGTTCATCAGGCAGTGCGACAGTTACTGTAACTGTTTCTTCTACAGCAAATTTATTTGATGATGATATAGTAATGTTTGAAGATGTTTCTGGTTTATCTGGATCTACTTTTACCAACGCTACGTTTGAGGGTAATAAATTTATGGTAACATCTGTTTTAACCTCCACTACTTTTACTATAACGATGGCAACTACTGAATCTGGAACACCTGTAACAAACGCCGGTACTTCAAAAGTTTTGTATTATTATCGTGTAGGACCGGCTAAACAAGAATCAGGTTTTGGTTGGGGTACTGGTTTATTTGGTGGTACAGTTAATGGTCCAGCGACAACTACTCTAGCGACTGCTTTAACAAACACAGTAGGGACTACAGTTGTCTTAACAAGTTCTGCAGCGTTTCCTGCTTCAGGGACAATACAGATAGGAACTGAATTTATTACTTACACGTCCAATAACACGGGAACAGGGACCTTAACTGGTGGAGCAAGAGGTGCTAATGGTAGTACAGCTGCAACCCATAGTGCAGGTGCAACAATAACCGATGTTACTGATTTTACTTCATGGGGACAAGCTTCATCAACTTCACAATTTACAATAACTCCAGGGTTATGGGTTTTTGATAATTTTGGTACAAAATTAATTGCACTCATATATAATAACGAGTGTTTTGAGTGGGATGCATCAGCTACAAATGCGGTAACTACAAGAGCAACTATTATATCGGGCGCACCAACAGCTTCTCGTCATGTATTAGTATCAACACCCGATAGACACTTAGTATTCTATGGAACCGAAACAACCATTGGTAATAAGGCTACACAAGATGATATGTTTATAAGATTTTCTGATCAAGAAAATATTAATGAGTATACTATAAGAGCTGAAAATACTGCGGGGTCACAAAGACTTGCTGCAGGTTCTAAAATTATGTCAGCTATTAAAGGTAGGGATTCTATATATGTTTGGACCGATACTGCATTGTTTTTAATGCAATTTGTAGGTCAACCATTTACATTTGCTTTTGCTCAAGCTGGTACCAACTGTGGTTTAATTGGAAAAAATGCAGCTGTAGAAGTTGACGGCTCTTCTTACTGGATGTCTGAAAACGGTTTCTTTACTTACGATGGTCAATTAAAATCTATGCCATGTTTGGTAGAAGATTTTGTTTATGATAACCTTAACTCAGTCCCTAGAGATTTAATTAATGCAGGTGTCAACAACCTTTTTGGGGAAATTAATTGGTTCTATTGTGCAGGTACTGCAACAACCGTTAATAGAGTAGTTACATATAACTATTTAGATTCATCTAACGAAAGACCTATTTGGACAACAGGAACTTTGAATAGATCCGCTTGGGTAGATTCTGCTGTATATAATAAACCTCATGCAACACTCTATGACCCTGACGACAACACTTCTTACGATGTTACTGGAAACACAGATGGAAGTAGTATATATTATCAACACGAAACAGGAACCGATCAAGAAAATGCAGGTGGTACAATTACGGCCATCACTGCTAACATTGTTTCTGGTGATTTTGATATAACACAAAGAAGAAGTAACGCAGGAAAAACAGTAGGGACACCTGACCTTAGAGGAGATGGTGAATACATTATGAGAATTAGCAGATTTATTCCAGATTTTATAGACCAGACTGGTGACACTCAAATTAGTTTTACAACAAGGGATTACCCTAACAGTACCCCAACAACTACCAATTTTACGGCAACAACTTCTACAACTTTTAAAAGTACTAGAATTAGAGCAAGGTCTATTGCATTAAAAGTATCTAATACAAGCACTGGTCAAGACTGGAAACTAGGTACATTTAGATTAGACATCGCACCAGGAGGAATGAGATAATGGCTACTGACCAAGAGATACGAGACGCGGGTTTTAAATATATTCCAAAACAAAAATATTTACAGAACCCATATAATTTACCTATAGCACCAGTACCACCTCCACCACCGGCAAGTGAAGGCATAGTAAATACAAACGCTTTTAATAATAGTGGTGGTAATGATAACTTTAATCCAGCAGGTAATAATTTTCAAAATAACACAAACGTTTTAGGATTACGTACACCTGGAAGTGATTTTGCTTCATCTGGAAGTTATGTAACCAACAGGACAAATTCAGGGTCGATGTTACCAGGTGCTGAAAAAGAAGAGAATTTTTTACAAAAAATTTTAAGAACAGGTGGACGAGGTATAGCTGCCATGATTCCGGGAGCAGGAATGCTTACGTCCGTAGCAGATAAATTTGATAGATATGATGATTTAAATCCTCTAGACCAAGAATTTATTCAATCACAAATGTCTGGCTATGAACAAAACATACACGGTACTCAAAATTTACCTCAACAAGATCGATATGGTTATAATAAAAGAAGTGCGTTAGGTAACTACTCTGAACTAATAGATAAGAGAGTTAAGATAGCAGAAGATTTCTATGCTGACAAAGGATACTACCGTCCGATTGATGAATATTATATGGATAAAGCTAAGGATAAAAACACAATTCAAGGTCAGATGGATATGAATGATAAAGTTAGAAACCATATTATAAATCAAAAAGCACAAAGTGGTCCTGCTATAAATAATCCTTTCTCACCAGAATATAGTGGTAATACTAAATCGCCAAATTACACACCAACAGGACCCAATCAACCGGATCCTACTCCTACTCCTACTAATAATAATGATAATAGAAATGATACCAGTAATAGCACTAATTCAAATCCAAGTACACCTGGTGCTCAAGATAGTTTTTCTAATAAAAGTGGTAAAGGAAGAACCGGATACTTTTTTGGTGGTAGAGTAAACTATAAAACAGGTGGAAGAATAGGTTTTCAAGGTGGTGGATCAGATGCATCATCAGATGATTTTGGTACTAGTACCAGTGCTCCAGGACCAGGAGATACTGGAGGAGAAGGTGGCAATAACCCAAGTGATGGTTCTGGTTCACAGTTTGATGGTGGTAATAATAATAATAATAATGATGGCGCAAGTGATAACCCACCAGTGACAGTGGTTAATAATAACCCTGTAGATATTTCAACTGTAACAAAATCATTAGGTGAGTATGATATACCTGTTGGTCTTGAAGCATTGATGGCAGATAAGGGAAAACTTCAAGCTGTTTTAAATGCTGATAATATATTAGATAAAAATATAGGTGCTGAGTTTACATATGATAGGGGACCTTTTAGTATAGGTGCTTATGCAGACATGGATGGAGATAAATCTCTTAATGCTAATTACACTAGAAACAATTCTAATTACAGTTTTGATTTAAATGACGGTGGTGGACAACTTAAATTTACTAAAACATTTGCAAACGGAGGCTTAGCAAGTATTTTATAATGGCAAAAATTGTAGAATCACTAACTAGAGCGGACCCAGAATACAATCAAAGAAATATACAATCTTTGGTTAGGGATCTAGATAGTGTAATTACAAAATTAAACACAACATTTCAAGAAGAAGTAAAACAGGAGATAGAAGCTAAGAGTTTCTTTTTAGAATAATGGCAGTAGTAAATCAATATAAATTTAAAGGGATAGATAATGATACGACAGGAAATGCTTTGGTTCCATTAGGGGCAGGTAATCCTTTGGTCAATGAAACCATAATTATTAAATCTTTGCTTGTTACATCTGCCGGTACACCTACAGTGACCATAACTAATAACAGTATTACAGCACTTAAATCAGCAGCACTTACTGCTAATGTTACAACAGAATTGTTAACACAACCATTAATAATAGAGGGTGGAACATCTTTTACAATACAGGCAAGTAATACAGATTCATTTGACATAGCCATAAGTTACCTAAACATTAAGAAGGAGAAACTAGACTAATGAAAGTATATGATGCTAAAGTAGAAGAGACTTATAGACACCTTAAGACTGGTGAGGTTTTTAAGGAAAGAAAAGACTGGGTAGCCAAGGGTTATAAGGCAGAAGAGATGGCACAGGACGTAAAAGTTATCATGCCGGCTCTTGATTTGTTTAGTAAAACAAAGTAAAACGGATAGACTAAGGATAAATTTATGGCAATTTCAAGAATGCAACAACCAAGACAGATGTATAATCAGGGTATGATGGTTCATGACCCTAGACAAGCCTATGGTTTAGGTGGTTTTATTAAGAAAGCTGTTCGTGGTGTTAAAAAAATTGCTAAGAGTCCACTAGGTAAGATGGCTTTAATTGGTGGTCTTGGTTATGGACTAAACGCTGGAGCCTTTGGTGGTTTTGGTAAAGGTTTTATAGGTAAAGGGCTTACTGGTTTAAAAAGTGGTACAGGATTCATGGGTGGATTAGGTAATTTATTTAGAGCTAAGTCAGAAGTTCCAGGTCAATTAGGTA
>Ga0209634_1002045_pt1 | contig 14303 bp, 18 predicted proteins | sample LinPmetageLP40_FD_184043 | JGI IMG/M metagenome (GOLD analysis project Ga0209634, IMG submission 184043) | Marine viral communities from the Pacific Ocean - LP-40 (SPAdes) (version 2) | ecosystem: Environmental > Aquatic > Marine > Oceanic | place: Pacific Ocean | collected 2010-08-26
AGCGTTTCCCCACCAAGTATAATTGTAGTATAATCCCCAAGTTCCAGTATTCATTACTTCTTTGTTTTATAGTTATAATTTATTTCTATGTCTAGTGTGTTCGTTTGTGTCCACATATTTCTTTTTTTCTAAATATTGCTTTAATTTAACAATATATTTTTCTTTAATTTTATATATCATAAAGCCCAACCACCAAAATCAGCTCCACTTTGATCAGGATAAAAATCATCCTCTGTGTTTGCATTATACTCTGGATATGTATCTTGATTATATACCATAAAATTTGTAAAATTATTAGTATAAAATTGAGCTATATCTCTATATTTATTTGTCAAATAATCAACTTCTTCTTTGCTTACGCTTTCACTAGATTCGCTTACGTGTTTATATACTCCGCCATTAGCTACTGTATAAGCAGCAAAAGGCATGTAATAAACTAAAGCCCAATAAATAGTCATTGGCTTAACATAGGTTTCTAAAAGCGTTTTATAAGCTGCATTTGCTGGATCATTAATTCCTGATATTATTAACGCTTGTAATTTTTCGTAAAGTTTAGTTCCTAAATAGATCTGCACCTCTGTGTCCATTGATATTTCTATCATGTAAACAAATTTGTCAGGGTCAATATTTCCTGAAAGAACAGAGTATCTTTTAAGATCTTTAGTTGTTACAAATAATGCTGTTGCCATTCTTTTCTTATTTTACGCCTGGATAATGTCCTTCATTTGGCATATCTATCGGAGCTATTTGGCTCTCTCTAGTTCCCCAAGGGTTCTTCTGATATGTTTTAGGTATTGTTCCTGTTTTTATATAATCTTTTAACTCTTTGCTAGGCTCTGTATTTGTTCTCAAACGATATAAGACTTGTTTCCAAGCATGGCGACAGTAAACTCCGCCCTTAAATTTAAAAAGATCGTAAGGCTTGCCATCATGCCCTAATTGTTTGTTTACTCCATTTCTACTAGCTCTATCAATATCTTCTAATCTATATACTACGTTTTTATCTGATAGCTTCATCATGTTATCGCAGAAAGTTCTAGACTTGTTTCCTATTATGTTAGGCTTTTGAGATTTCTTAAAATACTTATATCTAATTTTATAATTTTTAGAATCTAAATAAGAAAACCCATTAGGATCAGCAAATATTTCATCTTTAAGTTTAGTAAACATTGATTTCTTTTCTACTATTGAAGCAGAAGCCCATTCCTCATTAGATACATTTTCTTCGCAATATTCTCTAGAATCAACTTCTTCCCATTCTTCGCTCATTACTTCGCCTTTGAGATGTTCTAATAAAATCTCTCCTTGTTCTTGCGTAAGTTCTGGTTGTTTAGCTAATTCAACTCCTGTTTCTTCTTCAACTACATCTTCATCAACTCCTTCTAATTGATCTAAATCATTAAATGATAAAGGTTTCAAAGTTTTAAAATATAATTCTAAAGAAATATCATTAATCGCTAGTATTTCATCCATGCAATCAATTATTTCATCTTGATAACATTTTATTACTACATTATCAAATAATAAAGTAGCAGTTTCTATTTCATCAGCGTTATTTCCTAAACCATCATTGCCATCCCTTACGCCTAACAGCATTGGAGAGGTTACTCTATGCCCAACTATCAATTTCTTAAAACACTCATTAGAAAGGTACTCATAATGGCTAGGAGCATCATTTAAAGGAATATCATCAACAGTTGTTTTTGATTCTTGGTTTTGATTAAATGCTACAATTACTTTTTCTCCTCTAGCTCCAGTTAGTTTGTTTAGAACATCAGATTTAACTTGCATCATCTTTTCAGGATCTGGAACTCCGTTGTTAAAGTTCACTACTTTCGTTCCACTAAAACCATTTATACAGTCATTAATTAAATAATCTCCAATTTCATTTTCTAGTTTAGCATAAGGCAATGCTCCAGCATAATCAGGGCAGTTGTAATAATAATGTCCTGGAGTATAAGGAGAAAGAACATAAAGCTCTACGCCTTTTTTATTTCCATGACCAAATGCTGGTATTCTTTCAGGCTTTTCTGTTGGTTTTATATTAGCCCAATCATTTGAATAATACCAAGCTTCTATTTCTCCTTCATCATTACATTTTTCTGCTCTTAATGTTTCCATTGGAAAATGATGCACCTGACTTACTTTTCCTTTTTCATAAACAACTTGAAAACAAGCCATTCCCAATATCTTAAAATCTTTTGCAAATCTTCTCAAATCTTTCTTTTTAAACAAAGTAATCATTTGAGCATATTGTTCAGGTCGCCTAGATGCATCTAAAGCTGCTATTCCTCTACCATAAATCATATTTGTAATGCCATTTATAATAGCATTATTAGAAGTAGAATTTATATAGAGATCTATTAAGTAATTAAAATAGTCATTATCTATGCCATATTGCACCCAATCCTTGTGTTTAACTTCTGTTATAACTGGAGAAGTATATGCGCTTAAATTAGCTATAAATATATTTTTATCTATCATAATAATATGTATTCATTTGTTGTTTCGTGTTCTGTAAATTGACCATCATTAATTGAATATGTGCTTAATGCTTGATCAGTACAGAAGATTATATCTCTATATATAATACTAGATCCATTCAAAACCTCTAATGTATAAAAAGTTCCTTCTTTTAAAATTGGACTAAACGTAACAGATGTTTGTAAATAATATTTTGTTTTATTAAAAGTAGGATTATAAGTAACCGAAGTATTTTGATCTTCATCTGTCAAAATAAGGCTAGTTGCTGCATATTCTCTAGGAATAAACTTAAATGTTTGAGCAGTAGCATCAGTCTTTAAAATTATCATTATACTTTTCTTTATTTAAAAACCGATTTATTGCTTTTTTGTTTTATAATCAAAAAAAAAGGAGAACAAAAATTGCTCTCCTTAATTCTTCAATGTAAAAAAACTAATTAAGTTCCTACAACTACAACTGTATTAGTAGTATCTCCTATGATAGTTGGATCAATAAAATTAGCTGGCGATTTCTCTGTTCCAGTAATAGTTAAATTATACCCATTAAGATCGCCCATTGCTTGCCCAGTAGCAGTATTTACCTGCACTTCGCAACCATTTTCAATCCCTGCTAAAAAATAATTTCCGTTGTAATCTTGAAAAATGATTTGCGGTCTTCCATAAGAAAGCAATTTCATTTGTGCAGTAGTAGTTTTATCTTGTTTTTTAAGAACAACTGTTCCTGTTTGTGTAAAGAAACTCGTTCCGTTTTCTCTAGAATTTTCGTTAGTTTGCTCAAAACCATTCGCTCCTTTAAGATCGAATTTGTAAAAAGTTAATGCAGAAGCAAAAGCTGTAATCTCATTAGTTGCATCAAAAGTTGCTGTATCTAATAATCCACTTGAATATGCTCCATTTATGTAAATAGCTATAATGCCACCTACTGAATCTTTACATGGTTCTAAACGCCCTAAATTAACGTCACATGCCATAAGTTTATATATTTATAAGTTAATAATATAAAGGGAGCTTTTACGCTCCCCTTATTTAGTTTAATTATCCAGCGTAGTAAACTACATCAGCTCCTACTCCTATGGCTGCGGCAGCCGTAAACCTCATGACAAGTCTCACATTTTGACTTCCATCTAGTGGAGTCATGTCAATTACTCTTACTTCGTTATAGTCGTTTAAAAGACCAGTTGCAAAGAAAAGGTTACTAGATTGAGCAGCCATCATTGTATTATCTGACATTCCTCTAGCTACAAAGATTGGAATACCTCCGAAAGATAAACTTCCGTTGTTGTACCATTGAGTTCCTTTGCTATCAGAACCAGCAGCTCCAATAGTAGCAGTAAATCCACCTAAAGCTCTGATGTAAAGTTTTGCAGCTTTATTAGATACGTATAATTTCAAATCTTCTTTTCCGAAAAGTGAATTTGGAATTAAATCCACAACTCTTTGCATTTCATCAATGATGTTAGCAGCAGTTAAAGTAACTGGCAAAGATACATCTAATACTGTTGCATCAGCAGCAGCAAGAGTTTCTAATCCATTGTATTCTCCAGCTTGTGCGCCACCTAAATTTCCAGTCCAGATATTAGTTTCGTTTGCAGCAGCTACTTTAGATGCTACATGACCAACTAAATAATCAGCGAATGATGTAGGTAATCCGTTTGGATTGAATGCAGAATAGCCCATTTGGATAGATTCCCATGTGTTGATAAAATCAGACTTACATAATTGTAAGTTCACTTGGAATTCTTCTGGTTGAATAACTACTTCAGTTAAATTCACGTTTGAAGAAGCAGCAAAATCACAAGTTCCATCTGCGATTAAACTTCCAGTTTCAATTCTTTGAATTACTGATTTAAATTTTACGTTTGGCATTACTTCAACACCACCATCTTCGATTGTACTTGCACTTAAAAGTGCTGCCGAGATGTACTTGCCAGCAAATTCTCCCGCATATGTGCTAGTGATATTTACTGTTGTTGCTAGATCAATTTTATTTGACATAATTTTTGGTTTTTATTTATTTTAATTGTTATTGAATAATTTTTTAAATACTCTGTCTTGAGTGCTCATTGGTTTGTTTTGAGCATAAAGATTCATTTCTACTTTATTTTTTGCTTCAGGATTATGTTTGAAAGGTTTAACTTCTTCTGATAACTCAACTTCCTCAACTTGTTCAGATAATTCTTCTTTAGAATCTTCTTTAGAATCTTCTTCCATGTAATCTTTATCTTCTCCTAATCTTGATTTAAGATCTGCAATTGCATCTTCTAGGTTTTTGATACGTTTTTCCATACCAGACCAATCTTCAACATCTGCTTCTTTACCATCATCTTTTGCTTCTACTTCATCAATTTCTTTATCTTCAACTTCCATTTCTTCTTCTTTTTCTTCTTTTACTTCATCAATAATTCCTTCTTCTACTACATAAAGATATTTTCCCTCATCAGTTAAATATTCTCCAACTGGTACTGGAATTCTTGCATCATCTTCAGATACTATAAAGATTTCTTTTCCTTTTTCAAATTTGTCAGCTTCAAAACGTGTTCCGTTTTCAAGTTTCATTTCTTCTAGTTTTACTTCCATTCCTAAAAGAACTTTTACTTTGTTTAGAGTACTCTCTGCTTTCATATTAAATTAATTTATATTATTAAAACCTTTTTTTATTTAAACTGTTGTAAATTCAACTATTCTGCCCTGTTGTATTGCCTATTCCTTGATTTTGTAGATCTCCATTGCAACATTTAGAATTATAAGTATTGTCTTTACATAAACAACCTCTTTTTCCACCTGTTGGGCTTGTTCTACTTGATGTTGGTATATTATTCCTGTTCTTGTATGACATCTATTATTTGTTTTAAGAGTTCTTCTTCTGAATACTTTTTCTTTTCGCATTTAGGAACTTTTTTTCCATCTTTACCTTTCTTCCATCCTTTTTGCTCATATCCATCCCAACATGGGCTTTTGCTATTTTCTCCAGCTTCTAATGAATGTTGTTCGCATGGCATATACCAAGTCTGATCATCTATCTCGTGTTCATGAAATCCTTCGCATCCTATATTTTTAGCAATTTCTTTTGCTTTATCTTCAGTTGAATAAGCTAATCTGTCATCTATGATCATAAATTCATCATTGACTTTTTGATTTTTTAATTGATCTTGTTGTTTATCTTGAGGTCTGTTAAGTTTGTCTGCAAAATACCCCTCAATAGAAAAGCCTTTTACTTTGTTTTCTTTAACATAATCATTCCAGATTTCCTCATTATCTACTTTCATTGATACCATCCAAGTTCCAACTGGCATGTTTAATCCATACTTTCTAGATTTATCATGAACTTCATCTTCTATTAACCAAGATTCAACAACTGTCATGCCTGAAAGTTTTTCTTCAGTATGTTCTAGAGTTGCTCTACTTTGATTTCCTTTTTTTAAAAACATCTGCGATGCTTTAGCAACAGTATCTTTTGAAAAATAAATATAAAATTCATGACCATTAGAATTTCTATATATAGGTTTGTCAGGAATTAAAGCTGCTCCCATTAATATCTTTTTTTCTTTAGATACTTCTGCAAGCCTTATTTGATCCTGATTCTTTAATGCTATAAAATCAACTTCTATTGCTGGGTTTTCTACTACGCTAATAGCATCTATACCAGATAGCTCTTGTTCTTCATCAATTACTAATTCTATTATTTCCATTTCTATTTTATTTAAAAACCTTTTTTTTTGATTTATGTTATATTATCCTAATGATGCCCCTTGTATTATATTGTTTTGTAAGCTTTGAGCAGATGTTACATCTTGACTTACAACAAATGCTTGTACTGGAGCTTGTTGTCCTAATGCAGAAGCTATTTGATTTACTCCGCTTGTTCCTAATATATCAAACGATGGGGTTTGCGCTGTTATTGAACTAACATTTGGAGCTGCTGCGCTTGATACTGCTGTAGATTGTAAACCACTTGTACCGCTTGATCCTGATGGTTTAGTTTTAGATATTTTTGAAATATTAACAGCAGCAAATGCTCCAGCTAAACCAGCTTGAATTATTGGGTAGGCTGGAAATACAGCAGTTATTGGGCTTTCTTGAGCTGTTGAATATGCATTTTGCACACCTTGATAACCACTTATAGTAGCTTGACCAATAGCCATTGCTTTTCCGACTTTACTGCCTTCTCCAGCTATTTCTCCAATTAAAGACATTGTGTTTTTAGCTACATTTAATTTTGCGTTTGCAACTGCTTTTTCTAAATCCTTTTTTTGTTTGGCATCTTTATCATCTTTCTTTTTTTGTTCGGCTCTGTCTTTATCTTTTCCTTCTTGTATCTTGCTATCCCAATAAGCTATTACTGCTGCCTTTTGTTCTTCTGTTGCATTAAGTTCTTCAAGCGCTAATAATTCTTTTTCTTTTTCTAATATTGCTTTTTCTTCTTCTTTAACAGCTTCTTCTTCTTTTACTTTTTGTTCATGAGCATTTCTTATAGCTTGTATATCATCTAATCGCTTTTGCTCTTTTTGATTTGCTAATTCTATCTCTGCATTTTCTTCATCTAACTTTCTTTGCTTTTCAGCTTTTTCTTCATTAGTAGCAGTTGTTATTTGCGTTTGTAATAATCTTTGGCTTCTTAATTTTTTAGTATCAAGATTTATTAATTCAGCTTGCAATTTGGCTAATTTATCCTTATCCTCAATAGTATTTTTACCTTGAGCCATTTCTAGCTCTTGAGCTTGGATTAAAAGCTTTTTAGCATTAATTTCTTTTTGAGTAATTTCTTCTTCAATAGCTTGAGCCTTTTTTAACAAAGCTACTCTTTCAGTTGCATTATATTGATCTCTTTTTTCTGCTTCTAATCTTATATTATTTATTTCTCTGTTTGCTTCAGCTCTTTCAGTTAATAAATCTCTTTCAATATGATGAGCTTTTTGTCTTGCTTTTGTAACCTGATCAATTGCTTGAACTTCTTTTACAGTTTCATCAACAAAATCTTTAACTGAATCTTTAGCTCCTATTACTGCATCTTTAATAGTCTTAAAAGGGTTTGTAACAAACTTTAATAAGCCTTTACCAAGACTTTTAACAGATTCCATTGGATTAGATACAGCATCAATTATAGCTTCTCCTAGATCAGCAAATGAATCCATTATTTGTTTAGTAATCGCTCCTAATACAGCTAAACCTCTTTGTAATTTTTCTTGCCCTTCTTCGCTTTGAGTAAATGCAGCAGCTAAAGAAGTAACAGCTACAACAAATGCTCCAATACCTGTTGCAATAAAAGCTACTCTTAATAACTTCATTCCTCTGGTTGCGCTTGTTATACTGCTAACAAAATTTTGCATTCCTGACAATGCTCCGCCAGTTGCTTTATCTACAAAACCTAAAACGCCAGTTAAATCTTTTTGATTTTTTATTGTTTCCTTAACATCTTTATTAGCTTTCTTTCTTTGATTGTTTAAATCAACTCTTGCTCTTTTTTCTCCAGCTAATTCTGTTTTAGTTTTTTTAATTTCATCATTAATTTTTTTTCTAGCAGACAAGTTTGCTTTAGAAGTGTTTTCTAGCATTTTTTGTTGCCTAGATAAATCATTATTTAAATCATTAATAACTTTATCCTGAATTTCTAATTGTTCAGTTAAATTTTCTAATTCTTTTTGCGCTTTTTTAGTTTCTGCGCTTACAACAAATACTTTTTTTATTGCCATTTTGTTTTTCTTTTTATTTGTTCAAAACCTTCTTTTAATGATTGAGGTAATTTATTCTTTCCTTTAGCTATATCTATAGTTTTACTTAATCCATAAAACTCATCTATGTTTAATAGTTTTAATATGATCATATAAATATAGTTGGTGTGTAAGCGCTTTGCTTGGTAATAAGCTCAAGTCTGCTTTTGTTAGTTAGTAAATTAGTTCTTATGCTATTTATATAATACTCTTGTCCGTTTACAATAAACACATCATTTAGTTCATAGTTTAAAATTATTGATGAAGGTAATTGCGCAGTAAACTTTACAACTCTTGCTTGTTCTTCAAATAGCTTAACTATGTATTGAGAGTAAAATCTGCTAAACAAAGTATTTTGAATTAAATTACCAGTATATTCATCGAACTCTATACCAAAATTTAATGATTGCAGCGCTTCTCCAGTTAGTGGGTTTCTAATAGCATTAGATGGTGCGTTATATGTTGCGTATTGACCAGAGGTAACTGGATATGTTGAAGAATCTACTAATTGATTATAAAACATATAAGGGCTACCTAGTGTAGGTTTACTATCTGCATCTACCCACCACCCAAATACATTACCAGTTAAATCTCCATTTTCATCAATTATGTTTATTAACTGACTACGTTGCCCATCTACTTTTATATCATAACTTTGACCATCGTATTTATCTGGCGCAGAATAGTTGAGGTTTCCAAATTGTTGACTAAATTGGTTTAAGTATCTTAAAGATGTTTGCGTAACAGATGGAGAATAATTAAAGTTTATTCTTGAATATGGGATTGGTCTGTCTATTGTGTTTTTATCTACCACTATGTATTTAGATATATCGTGAGAATTACCAGTAGTCATAAAGTCATCAAATGTTTCTACAAATATTTTACTAGAACCTCTTTTAGTATAAGCAGTTAAATTATACATTTTAAATAGTGTAGTCATAAAGTCAATCACCTTCATATTAGGTATATAGTCTTGTATAAATACGTTTTGAGATAAACTAAAAGCATTATAAGAATAATCTCCAATAGTTGCGCCAGTTCCATCTTTTAGCGTTCTTGTTATACGCACAGTTTCTGCATCAAAACTAGCGCCTATATTAGAATTTAATCTAAACTCTATGTCATAAGTTCTAGAGGATAACGTACCACTATTTAAATTTCTTAATGTTACATTAAAATTAGTAGCTGGAGTTATTCTTGTTTGATAATCTAATAACTCATTTGTTAGTTTATCTCTTGCTATAGTTTCTAAATCTCTATCTGCATCTGTGTCAAGAACTAATCTTATAGAATAATTATACTCATCGCTTACTACTAATTGGTTATTAGTTAAAAAATCAGTACCACTACCAGTATATGTAAAATCTGCAAATGTTAGCTTCTTCGACCTTTGCTCAAAATTAATACCATAGGATGTAGGAGTTAAATTTGAAGGAGTTAATGGGGGTGTTACTGGTGTTTTTTCTCTATGCAACCATATGTATAAATTCGTAAATAAAGCTGTTTCAAAAAAATCTAAACTAAATTCTATATTGTATTGCGTTTCTATTGCTTCTATAATACGTTTGCATTTTATAGCTGGTTTTAATTGTTTTTGTAAATCTAAAAATGATGTGCTATGCAGATTGTTTTGAAATTGAGGTAATGAAGCCGAATCATAAAAATAATACCCTTGCAAACTAATTAAAGGTAAAGTAATATTTCTATTTCCAGTATTAGTAGCTTTTAATCCACTACTTTGTAAACCATCTGTAAAGGCATTTAAAAGGTCGTTATTATTTAAAACCATATCATAAGCGTTTAAAGGATTTAAAGCGCTTAATGTTTCATCACCAAATATATCTTTAAGGCTAGATGTATTGCCAAAGAACACTACCTTATATGCGTGAGCTTTGTTGTCTTTCATAGATACAGAATCTAATCTAATTTTACCTACTTTATAATCTGCTCCATCAAGTTTTATAATTGCATCAACTCTAAACCTAGCATCATAACCATTTATTATATCATTGTTATAATAATGCTTAAATATCTTATTGTTAGTAGAGGATGCTGGTAAATTAAACTGCTGACTAAAAGGAGTAAATACTAAAGCAATATCGCGAATGTTCTGTTGTGTATCTGTAATAGTAATTGCTTCATCTTTAAATAAATCAACTCTTGTATTATCTATATATAATTCTAAATTCATTTATCTTATGTTGTTTATAGTATCAAATGCAAAGCTTACATTTATTGTGTAGTTTATTAAACTATCCGTAAGGCTTGTTTTGTAGTCTATATTGTTATTCTCAATATTTACTGCTAATGTTTTTTCTTTGTATTCTATCCATACTTTATCACTTAAAAATAGTTGTTTAAATATTTCATTATTGCTTTCTGGATAATAGCCACTATTTAATGTAAGTCTTTGGTTTGCGTTTTTAGTAAGTAATCTAACTTGCGCATTGTATGTTGCGTATGTTCCGTTATTAAGTATGTTAGATTTGTACTTGTCTTTTTCAGTAGTCATTGCAAGTTTAGAATTCTTAAACATCCATATGTCTTGGTATGCACCAAACTTATTTATAAAGGTTAATTTGTAAGGCGTGTATTTGCATTCATCTATGTTATTTACTTGAATTACAGTCAATCCTTCAACACCACTAACATAAACCTCATCAACTGGAAATAATTCAAATTCATCTTCAAACTGATCAATACAAGCATTGTTTTCAAACGTACCTCCATCTAGTTCTACTCTTTCTTCAAAGCTATCTGCGCCATTAACACCATTACTAACATAAACAATTTGGTCTTGTATTTTTAGACCCGTATAAGGAAGCCAAGAATATACTTGTTGCCCTTGATATAGAAATACAACAGAGTTTGTGTTTTCATTATCTACTGGTATTCTTATAGGAGCATCGTGTAGTTTAAGTATTGTTGTGTTAGATTGTAAGTAGCCTTGCAATAGTTGAGGGTTTGCACCTTCTTCAAAATATCCATATCCATAAAATGCTCTTAATCCTAAAGTAACAACTGGGGTTTGTACTCCAGTACTTAAAGTTTCTGTTATTCTATAATCTACATACATTGTAGTATAATCTTCTGTAGCATCTAAATTATTTGGATATACTCCATTAAATGCTGCTGGGATATAGTCTTTTATAAGCTCTGCTATTTCAAAGTTTACTTTTTCGTTTATAGCTGTTGAGGTTAATGTGTATTGCGGACTTCCTAGCCAAGTTGTTTCTGCTGCTCCTCGATATATTCTTATCTCAAGTTTTGCGCTTGTTAGTAAAGCAGTTGATAGGTTTACGAAGTAAGGGCTTCTTACGTTAATTTTGCTCATTAGTTGTTTTGTTTAATTTCTTATTGCTGAATAGCTTCCCAATTTTGAATCTTCTTCTAATACTGTATTGATATATAAATCAAATTGTTTTACTATTTCTTTATCTAGTTCATTAAATGCTTTTAAAAATGGTTTAGTAAAAAATAATGTTGGAGCAATACCTTGATAAAAGATTCTATCTTGCAACCAATAAGCGATAGTTGTATAACCGCCTTTGGCAAATCTTCCTTTATTATCTCTAAACCTAATATTCTTTTTCTTTGCCCATCCTTTTAAACTTTCCATAGGTGGTCTTTTATTCTTATAGGAAAACTTTTCTGCTAATCCATCTTTTCCTGTAAATACTGAATTTGTTTTCTTTCCTTTTTGTTTTGGATTCTTTGCTTTTGCTTTCATTGGATTTGATCCATATACTCCAGCATCTAAAAACATTCCGTATTCTTCCATCCAAAATTCTAAATCATAACCATCTCTATTTTCCTCAACTCTATAAGTTATGTTTTGCGCTAAACTACCGCTTGATACATGTTTACCGCTTTGCAATTGCCTAACAGCTCCATTAACAACCTGATGACCAATCTTTTGCATTTCAGTTTTTAATTCTTTTAGCATATAGTCATGTCGTTAGGAATTAGCACATTAAACGTAACTGTCCATCCAGCCAGTTTATTTTCAAACCTATCAACAAAAGGCTCTAATGTTGGATCTCCATCTAATTGATATTTATCTACATATAGATCTCCTCTTAATAATAATTCTAGTAATCTATTTGCTACAGCTAATTGAGTATTAAAAACATCTTGCTCATTATTGTTACCTCTAAATTCTCCAGGAATGCCATCAGCATAATTCTTACTTTCGTTTACTAAATCCATGCATAATAAAGAAACGCTAAAATTCCAAACATTGCTTTGCATTGTAGCCCCAGATATCATAAAGTGAGATAAAGGAAATATTGTTTGTTTATTTAAATCAACTTCCATTAGATCTCCATAAGTAACTGTATTAACAAATTCATCTAATTGTAATGTTTCTCTAATTTTGTTTGATAGGTTATAAAAGCCTTGCATATTATTTAAATTTACGTTTTATCATTCTTGATTCTAATTCTGTTTTTTCTTTTTCAAATGCCAAATACATTAAGCATTGGTGTAGTTTATATTTTGTGATGGTATCAAATCTTGTAATGTCTCCTTGAGCAAGAGTATAGAGTTCAGAATAACTTCCCCATTTTCTAGAGAATCCGCTTCTGTCATCTGTTCCTTGTTGATCTGTTTCTGTAAATAATTCGGGATATAGTTCAGTAATTCGTTCGTTAAATTGTAAAAAAAAACCATTGATCCTAATGCTACGCTTAATGGCATGTCTTTCATGATATCGCTATAAACATGACTTCCTTCGTAATCCTCTATAATATATTGATTGGATAATTTTTTTTCTATTGGTCTAAATAAAACAGCCATTGCTTTATGCATGTTTCCCCAATCATTTATGTAGTTTGTTATATCTTTATTCTCTCCATAAGTAATATCATCTAGCTTTGGAATAAATCCAAAACGCTTTCCATATAATTCAAATTGATTAACAAATTGATGTTCGACTTCAAACAGCTCATTTAATTCAGCAGCCATATGATCAACATCTGTTGCTTTCATTCTAGCTAGATCAGGAGAAGATACTTCTAATAAGCATTTAATTAGATCTTCTGTAGAAGGGTTTTCTATTTGCAGAAACTTTTGATAATTTCCTAATTTAATATATTTTAATGAAATTGGAACTGAAATCATGAATAGTCTTTATTATATAACCAAAAAAAGAGGTTAATGTATAACTAACCTCCTTTTTCGAACTAAAAATTAAAAACTAATTTAACTTATTGTAAATATGTTCATACAGCTCATATATCTTTTCATGAACTTTATTTTGAGTATATATTTCTTTTCCTTTTTTTATTTTGCCTGATGAATTAATATAAATATTAACTCTTGCTTTTCTTGAATTATTAATTGGGTTTGGATAAATAAATATATAATTTTTTAAACACCAACTTATTTTTTTCATTAATTTCCTATCCACATAATAAAAGTACCACAATCATTCCAATAATGCTAATTGCAGATACTATCATTGATGCTTCATACTTTTTATTTTTCATAATGTTTCTTTTTTGAATGTTTTTTTATGCTTTCTTTAAATATATTATCATCAATATGATTTCCTATACTTTCCTCAACTACACTCCATAAAGACCAATAAGCTAATTCATTTATATTTTTAGCTTTTTTGCCTGTTTGTTCTATTTGAAAATCAGAAGATCCTAATGTAAAACATATTGTCCAACAATCTACATAATAAATAGTTGCATCGTTAATGTAGTTATGAATAAATTCATTTACTTCATCTTCTATATCTTCATTATTTTTAAAAGTTGTTTCTTCTATAAATTCTCCAATTGATTCTTTTAATTCGCTTATAAAATTATATTTATTAAATCTTTCCATTATCTTGATTTTATTTCTGTTATAACTTGTTTTAATATATTTCTATTAAATTTAGTATTGTTTAATTGGCAATATTGATATTGTTTCCATAAATCTTGAATTGCCCAATGCTTGAAAGAATTTGTCATTTTGTTTAGTTTTTAAAGGGGCTTTTACACCCCATTGTTATTAAAGTTGTTTTTCTGTAACTAATAATAATTTAAAATCTTTACAGGCTTTATGTATTTCTTCATATAAATCATAACCATTAGAATTAGTTGATGTAGTAAAGAAAGAC
>Ga0209634_1002047_pt1 | contig 14291 bp, 16 predicted proteins | sample LinPmetageLP40_FD_184043 | JGI IMG/M metagenome (GOLD analysis project Ga0209634, IMG submission 184043) | Marine viral communities from the Pacific Ocean - LP-40 (SPAdes) (version 2) | ecosystem: Environmental > Aquatic > Marine > Oceanic | place: Pacific Ocean | collected 2010-08-26
CCCTGGCAAAAAAAGGTCATGGAATGTTTCTTCCGGAAATTACGAACGCGTTACATTTGGGTACCCAGAACAACCTGCAAGTACTACCGGTGATAAACTTAGTAGTTTTACTTTGGATATCTATAATGCTCAAAAAATAGCTACAGGTATTTCATTTCCAAATATACCAGAAAGTAATTCTGGGTTTTCTTTTATTAGTGAAAAAGGCGTTTCTGTATACTTAGATTATTATCTCACAGACAACAGATGGGTAAATTCAAATCAATTAGTCTCGCATGGTGTATGCGAATATCTGAAAGATTTGGAAAATTACCAACAATTTTATGCTATAGTTACACCTAATTCGTCTGGTTTTAATTATATATCATCTCAAGATACATATGGTGGTAAACCAGTTAGTATTACCACAACTCTTAATTCGGGTGGATATTTTAAAGGGTTAACTTCAATTACCTCAAAAAAAATTATTTCAGTAGATACAGATAATTATAATTACAATCCTTTCATGGATTTTTTGCATTCAAAGAGAAAAGTAAAAGATAGTAATAAATGCACGTCGGGGGTATCATGTCATTGCATTGAACCTTCCTCAAAAAATTTACCATCCTGCAAAAATCCGTATTTTGAAGGAAGAGGTTACGCGTATTTAACGAGAGCAAACTCCGATACAGTTTCTTATAGTACAAATTGTAGTCACTCTTACTATCCGGGTTATATAGTAGATCCGTCAAAACAAAACACCGCCGCAAACCAAGGATACATAGAGGAGGCAGCTCCTCCTGAAAGCGGTTTAGGTAAAACTCTAACCACAAACTGCGGAAATACTAGTCTAGACGGTGAAGACTGCGGACCACCGGGATCGGGCAATAAAACATCTGTTAATTTGAAATTAGGTAAAACACCTTTTGAAAAGGGCGATGGCAATAACTTCACATCAAGTTATCAAAATTCATATGCTCCAACTAATATATTTTGCGGAGGGGGCAACCAAAGTAATCCCAAAGTACCACTTTATGCCAGTATACAGCCGAACGGCCCGGCTATAGGTACAGCAACTAGAGGTAGTTCTTTTCCAAATGCTCAAATTAAAGGAAGCGGTAGAGTTCTTGGCTTTAGTTAACTCTATTTTTTTCTAGTTCATCTAGTTTTTTGTGAATTTTATAAAATACATAAATACCTACTAAAAATAACAGTATAGCTAATACGCCTGAAGCAATAAATCCCCCTTGGTTTTTTGAAGATTTATTATTGTATACTGGTTGGTGATTTCCTTGGTTAACAATATCTCCGAAATTATTTAAACTGCTATCATTTGTTATTAATTGACATGAAGGAGATATACAAGGTTGACCAGAAGAATTATCATAAAATCTAGATACCCTAAAATCTATTTCTTCTCCACCGACAGTTATACTCTGAAAACTATCATTCGTATTTGTACTGCAGAAATATGAATAGTTATAATAAGTTTGCCCAGGGTATCTGTATGATAATATGAAAGGGACTTGATTATCGGAACAAGTAACATTATTTGACGACATTGTCGGGATAGGTTTAGTAGTTCCTTCAATAAATTGACTATATAAAGATTTAGAAACATTATATTCGTTGTAAAGATTTTCATAATTTTTTATAAAATATTCTGTATCAGAGTTACCTGTATTTGGATTTATAAAATAAGGATCATAACAACATCCTGAAAAACTTTTACTACTAAGAGTATCGAAAAATTGTCTGACATTATTTGGAAGAGAATCTCCCTCTGTAGCAGGTATCTGTCTCAGTTGCATTAAAGAAGCATTTATACTATCACAACAATTATAAGTTTGAGATTCGGTATCAAATTGTTTATAATGATACTTATGCTCTCCCCCTGGTCCGTAACAATTACAATATGGGTCGCGAGGATAAGTTTTGCAATGATGGGTTGTCATTTTTTAATTCCGAAAATGAATACTATTTTAAAAAAAAATCGTATTCAAATAATTATGATGGACGTAAAAATTCTCTCAAAAGATGACTACATTCCATCCACAGTAACTATGGTATCTAGATTTAATAAAAGCATAGATATAATAGATGTTGCGAAATATCTTCCTGTTGTCCATCTTTTCAATAAAAATACAGGCGAAAGATTGAAACTGGATTCTGGAACTAGAACAAGTATAAAATATTATGGTTATGAAGGTATTATCATTTCTGTATGTTATAAAAAAATACGAAGAGGAATGAGAACAGGCGCCATGAACAATATGGCATCTCTAGATGTTCAATATGGTGGAAAGAATATTCATGTAAAACTTTCATCTAACACAATAACTAGTGTAGGTACTTCTGGTTATGAGTTTGGTGTTAGAGTTTTTGATTTAATGTTAAAACATATCAATATGTTAAATAATAATATTAGATATATTAGAAATTTAGAAAAAGAAGAGTTAAACAAAAATCTAGAATGGATTTTTAAAAATTGTAGCAATGAAAATCTCGAGCTTTACAATTATAAAAAAATGTTGAAAATTGTCAAAGATTTGGATCCAAATCTAGATAAAAGAGTAGTAAATTCATGCATAGTTTATATGGACGATTTTGAAAAGAACGAGACAGAAAAATTCAAGGAAAAAATTTTAAATTTTGTCAACAATTGTTCTTTTATAGAAGACGATATTAAATGCATGACCCCTAGTATTTTTAACTCAGTTTACCATATTGATATTTTTAAAAATACTAAAAATAAAAGAATACCCCTACATATTTTATCACCTTATTTAGCAAAAAAAAATTTTATTGTTGAGTTTCATAATTGGACATCGGAAGGAGTCAATGTTTGTTTTGATATAGAAGAAGAAAAATCAGGTTCTCATCACAAATTAAAAGAATACAAACATCGATTTACAATCCATGAAAGAGGAACCATGAGACAATGTTCTCCTACAATGAAAGACGAATCGTATAAATATTACCTTGGTATAATTAAACAAATACAAATGTTTTTCGATGATTCCGATCACATTGAATATAAAAAGTATATTTCAAATACTCTTGTATAAATTTAGACTATATTTTAATTAAAATATTAAAATATATTAGTAGACATCTCCTCTTAAAAACCTTTTCCTCCTAACATACATTAACGAACCGACTACTATGAAAAGTAAAACTACAAGAACACAAATAATGACAATCACATAGGTTTGCAAATGTTTTCCTGGTCTAGAATGGGTCCCTGTTGCCCTCTCGTGTCCCGTTAATGGTAAATTGACTGTACCCTTTGTTGTTTGGGAAGCATATTCTCTAGTTAGTTTATCCGCAAAACATATTGATTTCCCTTGTTTATTTTTTCCATAACAGTAACCACATGTTTCAGAATTTGTACAGTAGTCAAATACAAAAGCCGACCTTGCTTCTGCATAAGTAGCCCAACCATAAAATGTTAAGAGAGGCTGTGTAAATTTTGCTATATTATCAAAACCGCTTTCTATTGCTGTTTCCGACCAATACGTCTGGTTAAGTGAATCCGTGTTTTGAAACAGAATTAAATTATATATTTTTCTATATTTTTTTTCTTTCTCTAGATTATAATCCTTTTCAGGGGCATCTATATCACACTTGTAGTAAACATTAGGAAAGTCATGATAAAAACCAATAGAACCAACACCGCCGGCCGTCACTCTATAAGGTTTTGTAGAATCTGAACTAAAAAATTTCAAACCTTTTCCTCCACCTGAGACGGCGGTATACACTGGTGTGATAGCATTAAGTCCGTCGTTATTTTTTGGACACGAGGTTGGAAAATAGGTAATATCGTTAATGTGAACACCTCCTGGAAAATAGGCATTTTCTTCAACAGGAAGAAAATAAATATCAAACCATTTTGAAAAGGTAGTCTCGTCGCTTATTGGAGCAAAGCAATCGGGGTGATTTCTTTCATTAAAATACATAGAAAAACCGTCTCCTTTAGTGGCCTGAAAATCAATATCACCAACCATTCCTTTAGTAGTATCTGTTAAATTAAATTGAAAGCAAGATCCTTTATCTGTTTCTCCTGACATGATAGCTGTACTATATTTAATTGCAGCGGATTCATTGGTAGAATTTTTAAGATTAACTATTCCATTAATTTTAGGAAAATAATCATTTACCATATGATTACCGTGTATAGAAAATCCTATGTCTGTTTCCGTGTAATCTTTACCGATAGTTGTATTGGCTCTGTAATATTTAACACTACCGTAATTAAATTTACTTCCGGCTGTTCCGTTGAAGGTGTCCAAATTTTGGATGTTAACGAAATTAAAAATGTTCTCTGGATTTGAAGGCAAAGGAGCCCCTCCTGATGTAGGCTTACCTATAGTAAGACCAGAAACCCCGCCATCTGTAGCAATTTCATTTGCATCTGTAAATTTTCTAAATATCCAAGGTATACTGTTGTAAGTAGTTGCATCGTTAGTACTGTAAACACTTGATGCTGATTTTATATTATAAGGAACAGAATAATAAAAAGAAGAACTATCTAATGCATAAGTACTTGTTCCTTTGTCGTAAGAATTTATTATCACAGGTAGCCCGTTCGTGTCTAGTAATAAATTTTCCATATCATAACCCATAAAATTATACCTAGTATTTTCTGTTTTCGTATTTTCCCCTGCCATAGAAGAACGATATCTAAGAGTCGGATTAGCCCCGTTTTTTACTAAGTTCATTCTAGCAACACCCTCATTCATATAACCAGTGCTAGTATTTTTTTGAAAATCATCGGGGTCAGAACTCCAATATAATCTATTTACATCTTGTCCGTCTTTCTTATACTGATTATGGCACAGAAAAAAATATTTTTCGCTACCTTTTCCTAAATATTTAAAATTGTTAGGATTTGCATTTATCATTGGCTCTACATTATTTTTTCTCAAAACAGCCATCATGTAAAAGTCACTTTCAAAAGAAATAGCTCCTCTGAAATTAAATTTTTCTCCAAAACCGCTAGGACTGTTTGACATTTTATATAAATATTATATTTTGAAAAATTATATAAAATGGAGGACACTGTAAAAAAACAAGAAAAAAATCTTGAACCTGAAAAAGGTAAGAAGCCCGAAAAATCCGAGAAACCAAAAAAAGATTTAAGTAAAATTCACGGGGTAGTAAATCATACAGGAATTAAAGTAGGTGCTTCCATTTTCATGCTTCTTATTGTGGGAGCCTCTGCGTTCGCTACTTATAAATTTGCAGAATTGGATTATAAATCACCTGAAGAATATGCAGGTGTTGCATTCATGTGGATAGGAATCATAGCGTTTTCTTATCTATTAGTTGCGGAAATAATAATGAAAGATAATTTTTTCACAATGATGTCTGAAATGTATCATTATGAAAAACCTATTTATTACTTATTGTTAGCACTAGGAATTTCATTCTTCATTACTTTTACGCTTTTAATTTACAGTAACATAACTAGGACAGAACCTCTTAACTTAAAATATGAGAGACATTGTCCTATTGGAACACAATATGGAAAAAATTATAAACATCCAAAAGATACTAGTTAAAGAGTTCGTGGAAAAAATATTCAAGGGCATCAAATCTAATATAATATTTTTTTACTAAATTGAATATTTCGTCAAAATTATTATGCTCTAATTTTTTTATATCTTCCATAACAGAATCATATTCATCTGTTTTCCAAAGAAATTTCCAAATTTCTAAAAGTTTATCGCATTCTTTAAATGTTTTAAAAAAATATTCGTCTTTTATAAAAGATATTAAAAAACATACTAAATCAAATGATTTATAACAGACTGGTATACCGCAGTCGTTTCTCATTTTATTAAAAATTTTAGATCTATTCCCTATTTTGTAATAAAGAATAGAAATTTCATCATACTTACTTGTGATATTATTATGTATAAAATAACTTTTAGATCCATTTATGTGGACATCTATCTTTTCGAAAGGTACTCCTAAATTCAAGAATTTATTATCTAATTTATAAAAATATCTAGAACCTTTATAGTTTTGAGAGGAATATGGGCTTAAATCCATAACTATTTTTAAAGGAAATGTTTCGTCTTTGATATTTATTTTTTCACTAACATAAGATATACTGTCTACAGAAGGTTCGCCGTGTACAAAATAGTGTTTGGAAAGAATTTTTAAAAGATAAGATAATTGTTTCATTATCATATATACTGTACTTTTTGATAGTTTTCTTTCTTGAGAAGATAATATAGGAGAAGAATAATTAGAATAATATGGACTACTGCAAAGCTGATCTAAATTTTTAAATATACTTATTTTCTTGATTAAGGTAAATGTATTGTTACACATGAATCCCCACAAAAAATTATTTTGTAATGATATTTTTTCTTCTTTTAGATTTGCATTCATTATTATAGAATTTATTAAATAATTATACTGACTGTTTTCTGTTTTATAGTATGAAATATCTGAACTATAAGATTCTAAATTACTCAAGTTAGATTTAAAATAATTTAGAATCTTATCTACTAATTCTTTTCTCTGGTAACTTATTTCTTTAGTAAAGATATGAGGATCTATATAAAGAAATAAATTTTTGTATCTTCCAGAAAAAATTTCTATTTCTCTTGATTGAAGATAATTTGTTTTTATTAATCTAGAAATAATCTGACACCCCTTGCATTTTCGACTATAATTATTTTTTTTTCTTATCATAGAAACACACCTGCAATTTGTGTCTTTTTCTAAAATATTCTTATTATTTTCTAATAATGAATCTAAAATATCACTATTATTATTTTTAAAAATTTTAAATATTTGATCGGTTGTTAGAGGCAGGGAGCTTGTAAGTCTATTAATTGTAAAATATACTTTAGATTTTTCTTTTTTTGCAATAGTTTTTATTGGTGATTTTTTTTCATCTTTTATTTCGAGTTCCATGTCTTTTCTATAAAACTATTTTTAACACTTTGGATTAGTAATAATATTGTCTAAAATCAGCTTTTCTAGATCATTCTTAGAGGTCGGACACGATACGAGGGAAGCATTTTCTATATTATCTATTTTGTAATATTTGTTCCCCGATTTATCTTTTTTTACAGAACAATATTTTTTAGGTAATGCATATGTTGTATCACAATTAGACGGTATCATAAATATAATAACAGAATCATCCCTGATAACATAGTATACTTTATCTATATACACTGCAAATAAAACTATGGGAGTTTTAAGTTCCTTGCCTTCTTTTTTCCATACATTGGTAATTTTTTTTGTATCAATGTTTTCCATTTTTTATTAATTATAATTAAAATAAAATGTCAATATATTTAGCAAAAAAAGAATTAAAAGAAATATTGGATAAGAGTAAACTATCATACAAGATGGATTTGAATTTAGATAGATATATAGCTATAGATAAAAAAGAAAGCTATTTAATCTACGAGAACTATACTGAAGAAAAATTACAAAAACTTGTAGAGACTAGGAAGAATATTTTTGTAGATTTAGAATTCTGGAATTATAATTACTGTACTCACAAAAATTTAGATCCAAACATATCTAATGAGTTTATAAATAATTTAACTGTAATAGTGAGAAGTCTAAAAGAATTCTCTACAGGGACACTAGTTATTTTGATTATTTTACATGAAATATTATTGAATACATTTAAAATTGTTAAAAATTATAATTATTTAGAATATCTATCTGATATTAAAATAAGCAAAAAAATAATTAGAAATTTTATGTTAAATATGGAATATCAGTTTCCTCTTACAGAAAATTATCTCACTTTAATTTTAGAAGTATTTAATGATGAAACCATATACGATTTTATATTTAGAGATTGCTGTAATTTTACCATCGGGGAATTTGAAAAAATCATGGAATTCTTTACACTAAGAGATATTAATATGGCTAGTTATTATGTATGCGACAAATTTAGAGATAACGAAACTAGATTAAAATATTTAGAGAAATGTATTATATTGTTTGAAAATAAAATAGATATTACTGATAATGTTACATATACTAAAAAAAATAAAAATCCTTCTATAGGATTTTGTCTCCTAACTATGAAAATTAACACGAAAATACAAGATTTATACTATTCTGTAATTCAAAAATATATGGATAAATCAGGAAGTATTAATATTACAGTAAGTGATAGCAAAGAAGACACACTCTACATTAAAAAAAGGAAACAAGAGATATTAAATTATTTTAATAGGTTTTAATTATATTTGCTACATTATAATTAAAAATAAAAAAAATTATAATATATTATAATTTTTTTTATATATAAAAAATGGTAAGATCAAAATTAAGAGCAAAAATAAAAAAAGACATTCGAGACCTTTCAGATTTAGGGGAAAGACCTAGATCACCCGCTCTTAGAACAACTAATTTAGCACTCTATGCACTCACATTTTTATTCGGTCTTATTTACATTATCTCTTCTGGGACAGACGACCTTGATCAAACACTAGATGATCACATGAAATCAAATTCATTCAAATTCATAGCCGCTATTACTGGTTTAACTTTGGTTCTTGTACTTATGGAATTTTTCAGTACCTATAATAACACTTTCAACCTTGCGAGATTAGGTATCATAATAGCTCTACTTGTATTAGTTGCCCTTACAATTAATCCAATAGTTGCCCTTACAGATGCAGCAACAACCCCTAAAGACGGTTCGAATTATTCTATAGCAGCGCTAACTATAACATTCGCAGGGATAGCATCATTAATTAATTTGCTAGAAGTACTCAGAAAGAGTAACCTAACTTATGATATTAATTTTTAATTTATTCTGATTTAAAAGTAATAGTGTATAAGCTTAAAGACTTATTTATTTTGTACAAAATAAATAATAAATAATAAAAAACTATTATAAAATGATAAAAAGATTACTTAAGAGTATTATTATGATGATACTCATCACATATATTTTCTACTGGCTTGAAATGAAACTTTTAGAAAGTGGATATATCCAGCAAAAAATAGTAGATATAGATGGAAATAAATTTTTAGTTCCTACCTTTGTACTTCCTGATTCAGATCCAACAAAGCTTTCATCTATTGGAAGTAAACTAACATGCGAAAGTTTAGCGGAATTATTAGATCAACAGGTAGAGAAAAATAAATATTTTGGAGATGTAAGAAGTATAGTTTCTAAAAGAGGAACATACGTAGACTGCTATGAACCAAAAACTAATATAATTTTAGATTATTTGTCACAGGATTACTATAAATATGAAGGCCCTGATTATAAAAACATAGATGTATATGATTTTTATAACAGAATGGCTATCAACGAATCGAAGAAAGAAAAACTATTTGCTAAGAAAAATAATTATTTTGAAATTCCTTATTTGGTAGATATTTGTGAAGAAGTAGATGGGAAAACTGTCTGTGATAAAAATACGAACCACAGTCTTAGGAAAAAAAGAATAAAAAATTATTTAAGAGAAAAAATTTCTTCTCTTATCTAAAATTATAAAGCTAAATTGTAATTTTTACCACCATCGTCATCGTCTTCAGCACTCTCTTCACTTTCTATAAAATCTTCTTTTTCAAAGATCCTCTGGCACGTTACATCATAATAAATATTTAAATAAATTAAAAACATTAAAGATAAAATACATATTGTTATAACAGGTGAAAAAAGATCCATTTTATATATAATAACTATTATATATAAAACCATTAATTTTTAATTTTTCTTATATTATTTTTAAATTGCTTGGAGAGTAATGCAAGTTTATCATTACAAAAATTTTTTACTCTATTAGATGTTTCTATTTCTTTTATAATGTCTACAGGAGATGAATTGTTAAGTAACATTTCATTTACATTTTTTAATATTTCGCCTGTAATTGTAAAATACAGATTATAGAGCTCTAAAATTTCAGAATCTCTTTCTTCTTTTTTTAGAAGTTTACTAACTTTTAATCTAAACTCGTCTTCTTTTATATCTTTTAACAAATATTTGACCCTAAGTTGAGAATACATATTCTGATAATCAATATTTACTCTGGCTATCTCAATTCTTTCAAAATGTGTTCTGTTTCTAAAGAAGGTATTAATTTTTTTACTGATGTCCAATTTATCAGGGTTTAATCTTTTCCATCTAGAAATAGAATTCCATAAAAGTGCAAAGGTAGGAACAGTATCACAAGGTAAAACATCACCAGGCTGTCTAGGTATCAATCCATTATTTAATTTTCTCATGTACTCAAAATAATGAGGATTGTGAAGGGTACCTGTTTCTATTTTTCCTGTTCTCCATGAAAATGCTGTTTTGCATTCAGGACACCACATCTGGTCACATCCCTCTATCTTAAAAATATAAGTAGAGCATTTTGGACATGGTTTTGAATCTTTTTTGATAGCAGAAATAGAGGACACTATTTGTTCGTCACAAACGTGATTAGGATCATTTCTAGATTCTTTTGGTACATGGCATTTACTACAGATATATGTTTCGCAAATACCACATTTCCAAGAATTATTTAAAAATCCGTTACATGATTCTATAGGACATTTTTGAATGAATGTTATTTTATTTTCTTCCTTATTTATATTATGTATAGTTGGCCACGGAACATATGATTTTTGACGTTGTATTATCTCTATTTCTCTCCTTAATTCAGCTATTCTATCGTCGTATAATTTCATCTCCGCCCAATATTTTCTTCTTTCTATTTCCAAATTAGCAAGGTGTTGAGTAGCAGGTAACAGTGTCTTTTGTCTATCCATTTCTGTTTTTGTTCTTTTTTCATGGAGATCTTTGTTACAAAAATTAATGCTACACACTTCTCGTATAAAAGAGTATGAAATATTTTCCATACAAAACATACACTTAGGGGTAATATTTTCAGAATTAAGTAGATATTTTTTGAAACATACCAAACAACAAATATTGTTACACATCTTGCATTCTACTTTCTTCCTTTTTGAGGAAGTAAACGTTTCGCTACATATACTACATTCATAGTCTCCCATTTTTATTTAGTAATCTTTTTGATAATTATAACTTATTTATCCTTTTCAAAGTAGTTAAATGATAAACTATCTTCCAATCGTCATTTTCTTTTGATAATGTCATATTATGATTAGAATTGAAAGAATAATCTTTATATAAAAATTTACAATTACCATAAATAGTGTGGTTTTTTGTTGTTTGATTAACTGTGAGAGAATGATCCGTGATTTTAAATTCCCTATGTTTTGAAAGTAAAATATTTTCAAAATTTTTAAATACACCTACTGTATTATGAAGAACAGATTCTTCTGAGTAAGGCAGTATTAAAGAATTTTTAGTTTTATCGCATTCTAAACGTGGTATTATTATACATTTAGTACTGTACAGCCCGATAAATTTAGAAATCTCTCTACGCTCAAGATATTGAATCCATTTAAAAAATGTTAGACTCATCTGATATTTTAATTTTAAAGTTCTTAAAATTAATTCGTTTCTATTTCGGAAGCTTCTGACGATAATTATCTTCTATCATTTGTTTCAAAAATTTTTTATTTTTATTATTCTTTAATAACGGTAAAATTTTCTTTCTTTCGGTATTGGATAAATAAGACCCTCTTAAAGAGCTTAATCTTTCAGCTAAAGATGATCTGTTCCATTTCTGGTGATACCATACTTATCACATAATTTTTTAAGATCTTCTAAAGGAATGGAATTCTCTTTTACCATTTTATTATAGAAAAATAAAAATTATTCTTTCCATTGATGACCACAGTCTGTACAAGAGTTGAAAGTAGTCTGGCCCTCGTCCCCTGACCTGACCTGTTTAGCAAAAGAATCCACATGGAACTGTTTGCACCTAGTACACTGAGTATAACTTTCAACTACTACCTTTCTAAGATCTTTTGTAATTTCTAGAAAATTTCTTTTACGAGAACTATCAAATAAAGGAGAATTTCTAATAATTAATTCTCTGCTCTGTTCTTTTTGAGAGTTTCTCAAATAAGAATAACCTTCTTCAAACCCCATTATACTTAAAATTTCTAATGCTTCTAAAATAAAATCTCTTTCTTTGAGATTGAACATAGTTTCAGAACCAAATTTTAATTTGAGTAATTTTTCCAACTCTTTTTTATCCAAATTTCTTTCTCCGATTAAAATATTTTCTAAAATATTTTTTACAGTTTGAACTTTTGGAAGAGAACCCATTTTTTATTTTATTTTTTATAATAGTTTTTCATTTTTAAAGTAAAAATGAAAGACTGTGATTGTGAAAAAAAGAAAGTTGACGAAACTTGGCTAGATAAAAATGATTACGGGGATGAATTCTTAAGAGAGGAAAACTTTAAAATTATTCATAGAATATTGAGAGATAAAAAATATTATAGTATAAACCATGATGCTATTTTTAATATAAAATTAGATGAAGACGAAATAAATGAAATGTCCCTCGACGATGTTAATATAGATTATTCCTACTTGAAAGATAGAAATTTTAAATCAATTGAAGAAATAGAATTATTGGAAGAAAACGATGAAAGTACATCTTCAGAATTAGAAGAAGAAATAGAACTATTAGAAGAAAATAAATCTTTGGAAATGGAAGAGGAAATGGAAGAGGAAATGGAAGAGGTAGAAGAGGAAATGGAAGAGGAAATGGAAGAGGTAAAAAAGGAAATGGAAGAAGCGGAGGAGGAGATGGAGGAGATGGAGGAGGTAGATGAGGAAATAATCACAGAAGAAGACTTTGAGAAAAAATCTTTTGAACTAGCATTAGATAATATAGAAGACCCTCAGTATAGTTGGATAAGAGACTCTATCAGAAATAAAGAAAGAATCCCTGTTTCTGTTAAAGTATTGAATCAAATTTTAAAAGATCCCAAATACAGTTGGTTCAAAAAAGAATTACAAAATTCTCAAAAAGATATTATTCCGGACGAAGTATTAGACGAAATTTTAAATACAGAAGAAATCTATGATCCCGGGCAAGTTTTTTATAGAATTAAAACTAAATCAGAAATAGAAGAACAAAAATATCAAGAAAAGGAAATAGAAGATATAGAAAAATTCATAGACGATAAAAATAAAGGAAGTTAGTTTTTAAGACCTTTAAAATCAAAAACTATTATAAAAAATAGATTAAAATGGAAGATACAGAAATTTTTTTACCTTGGAGGAAACCAAATTTTAAAGAAAAAATATCTATTTCATCCGCAGTTACTGTAGTCAAAAAAATAAAATTACCGGATTTTCAGATTAACCAAAAAGAATTTCTAATAGATGAAAAGTACAGATTTATAGATATTGAAAAGCTATTAAAAATAAATAATAAAAAATATGATGTAAAAGAGCTTAGAGATATTTCAGCTAAATTAGAATTACCTTTAAATAAGAAAAAATTAGAACTAGTAAAACAAATTAAACAAAAAATTGGTATAGAATAAAATGGCAGTTGTTATTTATGTAAAAGAAGGATGTCCTTTTTGTCAAAAAGTTATCAATTTTTTAGAAGAGAATCAGAAAGAAAACGTAGAAATTTATGTAGCTGACAAAGATTTTAAAAAATCAGATTTTAAGGAAAAATATGGGGAGGATGCAACATTTCCTAGAGGATATTTAGTCAATGGAAAAAAAATAAAACTTATCGGCGGCAGTGATAAAATTATTAGCTACTTAGAAACTCATTAATTATATATCAATATATAATTAATAATTAAATTTTAATACAAAAATCGTCTACTGCTAGATAGTATCTCGAGCCTGACTTACTTCTGTATTTTTTAAAGAAAGAATAGCTTTCTCAATTCTGTAGAGAGAGGGTCCAAATTCATTTCCGATCAAACCCTTCAAAGAATAATTCATCCTTGAGTGATAAGAATGTTTCGGATCTTTCTCAGAAGCATATACCTTTGAAACATTTGCGATATTCTTAAGTCTGTCTAGAGCTCTTTTATGAAAATCTGAAAGTCTTTCGTCGTATTTTCCGTGTCTTATATCTGCATTATTTGTTTTAATAAATTTGAAGATAAGACCTTTGCTCTTCTCGTAATCTCCCCATGCATTGATAAAAATATCAATCTTACCTAGAGGACAAAAAAGTATACAGTTAGTAAGAATATTACACATCCTGTGATTCAGATTTTTTAGATCAAAGGATTTGTTGCTATTGATGTATGTATTAATAATGAAAGAAGTCTCTGTCTTAGAATTGTTTTGAATGATTTCTAGTTGTGATTCATCAAGACAACCCAAATTAAGAAAATTATCACCATAAGTACTTTCATCTTTAGCAAACTCCATAAGTCTGTAAAGATGATTTTTCATATTCGGG
>Ga0209634_1002048_pt1 | contig 14291 bp, 17 predicted proteins | sample LinPmetageLP40_FD_184043 | JGI IMG/M metagenome (GOLD analysis project Ga0209634, IMG submission 184043) | Marine viral communities from the Pacific Ocean - LP-40 (SPAdes) (version 2) | ecosystem: Environmental > Aquatic > Marine > Oceanic | place: Pacific Ocean | collected 2010-08-26
TATATCTATTTTTTTTATTATCAAATAAAAAAAATAGATATATATTAATGTGTGACGAAAAATGTATTAATGATATTAGTTTAAAATTAAATCAAAATTTAAGAATGTATGATAATGATGTCGAAAGAATAACATATACAAAATGTGATGATAAATGCAAAGAAAGTGCTATTAAAATTAAAAATAATTATTCTGAAACAATCACAAATATTATAGATAATTTGAATAATATAAAACAGACTGAAAAAAAAATAAATAATTTAATTTATTCACCAGAACAATCTATAAAGAAAAATAATATTAATAGATATAACGAATTTGTAAAGAAGAAGGAATTTCTTGAAAAGGAATATAATGATCTAATGAATGAATTAGAAATACGTACTGAATTACATTTAATTCAATATGATTTTAATACTAAGAATGATATCATTATTAAAGATTTAAATAAAAAAATCTTAAATACTGAAAAAAATATCAAAAAAAATAAAGAAAGCAATAGTAAAGATATAAACTATATAGGAATGAAACAAGATGAATCTAAAGAATATGAAAAAAAAATAAATTTATTAACATCAATAAATAAAATATTATTTATTATATTTATAATAGGTTTGGTAATATATGCTTATAAGTATTACAAAAAATATAAATTCAAGCCTAAATGAATAAAACCTATAACTCCCAATAAATAATTAGTTAAAGTCACAATCGTTTAAAATATCATCGTTTCTAAAAGTAATACCCTTCCAGTATGATTTAACATTATTGCACTTACCATATTTATTACACATATTTTTCTTTAAATCTTTTCTTGATGGTGTTTTATTATTAGACCCACAAGCCTGTTTGTACCATTCTTGAAATACGAAATATGCATCGTCTAATTTTATTCCGGACCCTTCATAATTAGAATCCAATTCAATAATCTTTTCATTCATAAATTGAGTAAATATATCACTTTCATTATGATATTCGTCAGTATTACGTTTGACCTCTGCTGGTTCATAAATACCATTTTCTTTATAGTCTTTATAATATTGTAATAATAGATACATAAATGGTTCAGCCCACTCACGTAGTTTTTCACTAAGATTAGTATCTATAGGAAAATGATATGGTTCGTTTGGGTCTGGACTATCTCTAAATTTAGAAATAAATTCTACAACTCTAATTCTACGCCAAGTGCCTTCATCATTTGATGGTACTGATGGTAAATCATTACAAGTAAGTACCAACTTAAATTGAGGTTTAAATTCAATTGGTTCTTTATGAAGTGTTCTAGCAATAATAGTATCTCCACCAGTTAATTCTTTCATCTGTCCTACTCTTAATTCCTCATTATGGTCAGGTTCCTGCAAACAACAGAAGCGACAACCTTTAGTTCTTGCTAAAGCTGGATTACAGGCCTCAGCTCTAGATCTCTGCTGAGTTAAAATTGTTACTGGTAAAGTACAACAGTAATCACCAAATCCTAATTCAAATAATTCAATTAGTTTAGATTTTCCATTACCCCCAGAACCGGTCCATATATGGAATTTCTCTTCTCCAGTTTTTCCAGTTAAGAAACTAGATAATAATGTTAATACATATTTTCTAACATTATCTATAGGTAAAACCTGTCTAATAAACATCTTAATATCTTCAAATAATTCATCTTCTTCATCGAATTCTTCATAATGAATACCAGTAGAACGTTTAATATAGTCTTCCGGTAATCCATCTCTAAATTCTCCCTTATCTAAGTCATATACACCATTTTCAAAACCTATTAAATGGTCATGAATATCAAGTAGTTCTTCAAATTTAGGTATATAGAATAGTTCTAAACACTCTTCTAATACATTCTTTTTAAAAGAGGTTTTACGTAACTGAATTGCTATATTATTTAATTTTTTAACTCTATCCATTTCTACTTCTTTTTGACAATCATCCTCATCCATCTCAGACGCCTTTTTAGATATATCTGAACCTAATTTTAAATATTCGTTTACAATATCATTAGATATCAATCTTCTTAATTCTACATCACAATCCAATTCTTTCCACTTATGGTCTACAAATTGATACCAACATTTACGTCTACTTGATGCACATACAAACTCATGTTTGAACTTTTGATAAATTACTTTGGCAATATCGTGATGTGTACCTGTTAAACTTTTAATAAGTGTCATTCTAATATTACCACTAATTATAGATTTATAATCTTCTATATTATCTTCTTTTGCCCATAAACATAATGAACCCATTCCTAAACCATCATTTACTATACCATCCCACTCCATTTCACAACATCCTTCTTCGTATTTAGAAGATTTCTTACTAAACATAACCCAAGAATCCAATAATCTGTGGTCAATATTATGTAAACACCAACCTACACGAATCCATTCATCTCTTTTATCTGCTCTATCTGGTGAAAGAGTTTCAACCAGTTTTTTTACTAATTCTAAATTATCAGAAACATTCTTCTTTTTGCTTTTTTTCTTTTTAATTGTATTTTTACTAGAACCATAAGCTTTTCTCACTCTATGTTTCACCGGGATTTTATCATATAATTTATCTATTTTATTAATCATATTTGGACAAATCATTGGTTGAGAATCTTCTGGCTTATTCCTAATACTTAATAGTCCAACCAATTCTTCATTGCTATATGTTTCTAATGGCACTTCTTTAAAATTTTCACTAATTTGTAAATATGAATATATTTTAGATAATTTATATGTTTCACATCTAGGTTTAGTACTACCATACATTTGCCAATTATTTACTTGAATTACCGCACTATCAAATATATCATCTATAGTATTAGTAATCTCTATTTTATTAAATATTTCTTTGCATTCATCCATATTTATTAATTTATGTCTAAGGATAAATTGTATTTTAGTATTAGTTATAACATATGGTAGTATAATATGAATACCATCCTTTGTAACATTTTTTTTAGGAAGACAATTTGGTTTAGATTTCTCTAATACAAAAGCCACTAATTTACTTTCATCTAATTCAACTAAATTTTTTAATTCAGAAATATATAATTTAAGGAATTGTTGAATAGTGTCATCTGTATATTTTCTATCTTTTACTTCAGTTGGAAATCTAAAATCTAAATCAATTAAAATAGGAGAATAATCTAAATGTTTCTCTGTTAAATAGGCTTTATTTCCATTAACAAACACATGTTTATAATATAAATTATAAAATATATCCATTTGATTATTTGGAATACTATAGGATGCTGGAAATATACCTTCTTCTATAGATTGTTTATCACCTATAGCGGTGTGTGTATAACTTTTATCACCCTTTTTTAGTTTATATTTTTTTAAAAATTCATTTAGATTTTTGAAATTGTCAGTCATTTTATATATTATTTAATAAATTTTTTTAAGTGATTTAACAAAATAAAGTTATAAAATTAGGTTTCAATTTTTATTTGAATAATATATTTTGTAACATAATAAGGTGTAGAATATATTTATTTAATTTAATATATAATTGGTAATATAGCTAAATTTAAAAAATATATATTGAAATATTAAACTATAATCTAATATGGTGCTAAATCTATATTGATATTTTTTATAATTTTATTATTATGTTTAATTATTTTATAGTTATTAAACTATTAAAAATAATTACTTGAGGAAAAAATTGATATTAATAATTATTATTTTTTAAGTAAAGATGCCTTTAGCATATACAGAAAAACGTATTTTGACGGATATTAAACTATTTAGAAATAGTGGTTTAGAATCTAACGGTATTTACTGTCATTTTAATGATTCTAATATCAGAAACTTACAATCATTAATTATTGGACCAAGTGATAGTCCTTATGAAAAGGGATTTTATTTTTTCGATATTACATTTCCTAACAATTATCCTATAGAACCTCCTAAAGTAAAATTTATGACTTTAGATAATTTAGTAAGATTTAATCCTAATTTGTATAAATGTGGTAAAGTTTGTCTATCTATTTTAGGAACATGGTCGGGTCCAGGCTGGACATCTTGTATGAATTTAAATCAGGTACTATTATCTATTCAATCACTTCTTCATGAACATCCGATTCAAAATGAGCCAGGGTGGGAGTCTGAAACTGGTCAACGAAGTAAAGATTATAATGCTTTATTAGAATACTATAATTACACTGTTGCTATTATTAAAATGATAAAAAAAACTCCATATGGTTATGAAGAATTTAAACCAATTATGATGAAAAGTTTAATAGATAATTTAGATTTTCATGTTGATAAATTAAATAGTTTAGTAAAATTTGATAATAAGACTATTAAATCTAGCATTTATAGCATGAATGATATAGTGAACTATTCAAAAATTTTAGATGAATTAAAGTTTTTAGTAACACAATATGATACAACCATTAACCCTGTCATTTTTGATAGAACCTTAGATAATACTAAAGAAATTAAAAAAAATACTAAAAAATACCAAAGAAAAGCACCAGATGAGTCTTCTAAAAATTATGATGTAGGTTTTACTATGGTATCAGTAAATGATAATAAAACATATAAAGTACTTTTACGAAATAATGGAAGTAAATACTGGAAGAAAATAATTGCATAACTTTAAATAATTATATCTATAAATTTATCTTTTTTTTTAAGAATAAATTTGATATAAATAAATATTATATTATTATAATATAATTATGGATTTCTGTGATAATTGTGATATGATGTTATATTTATCTATTGATAATGATGAAGAAACTAATAGTTCAGTATTAACATATGAATGTAAAAAATGTAAAAAAAAATTTACCGATACTAAAGATATTAAAAATAATTGTGTTTATAAAGTAGACTATAATGTAGATGAAATAAAAAGAGATTCGTTAGTAAATAAATATACTAGTTTAGATGTAACTTTGCCTAGAATTAATAATATTCCATGTCCAAATGCTGAATGTACGACACCTAATCCAGAAATAGTGTACATTAAATATGATGAAGAACACATGAAATTTTGTTATGTTTGTTGTGAGTGTCAAAAAGCCAATAGAAAATTTTATTGGTTTTTAGATTAAATTAAAATTGAAAAAAAATATTAAGAATAAAATATTAAGAAATATTATAAATGGATGACTTTACTATAATTGAAGATATCGAAGATAATGGTATTAACAAATCTGTTAATACTCCTAAATATAATAGTTTTATGGATATTAGTATTAACTATGACACTTTAAAAAAAAAAAATATTTCAAAACCTATTATGTCTAAATATGAAAAAACTAAAATAATAGGGATACGTGCAGAGGAGATTGCTAGAGGAGCTGAACCACTAATTGATGTCCCACCAGGTATTACGGATGCAGAGAAAATAGCAGAAGAAGAACTAATTAAACGCAAGACACCTTTTATCTTAAGAAGATTAGTAAATAATAAATTTGAATATTGGCGTATAGAGGATTTGGAATATATTAACTAAATAAAGTACTTATTATTCTTTTTTTGAATTTAACTCATTATTAGATTTATTACCAGATTCATTATCAGAATCATTATTATTCAATTCGTTACCAGATTCATTATTCGATTCGTTACCAGATTCATTATTAGAATCAATATTATTCGATTCGTTACCAGATTCATTATTATATTCATTTTCTGTTTCATCTCCTTCTGATTCATGATTTGAATCATTATCGGTATTAGAACTATCATATAAAACTTTAATTTTTTTTTCATTAATAATATTTTTTTTAATTATATTCATTGATAAATTTCTAGATAAATTAATTGGAATATGATTATAAAATCTTGTATAAATATTTGATATTTTATTACAATTATTTAACACAATAATTTTAATAAAAAAAAGGTTATCTACTGGTATGTCAAAAGAAATTATCATATTATTAGGTTTACTAATTTCAATACTTCCAAATAGATGAAAATGTTTATTACCATAAATTTCATATTTAAATATTTTAGAATCTTTTTCATTAGGAATACAAAGACTCATTGTTTTAGAATTTATTATATCAATATCTATATTATTTAATGGAACCATTATAATTATATTAATAATGATAACTTTAAGTAAATTATTGTTTCCATTTAGCACCACAATCCAAACAAGTTACGAAAATAGTCATACCTTCATCAGCACTTCTAGTCTGTAATTCGTAATATGTACATTTTCTACTTTTACATCTACCACATTTAAACTGGTCTGTCATAGCTTCTTGCTTATTTTCGAATAACTTTTTGTTTTTTGTATTTTTTATATCCATAAATACCTTCCATCTATCAGGAAATAATTCTGGAAAAGACATATTAGCAATATTATTTAAATCTATTTCATTATTATAAACTTTTTCTGATAAATAATCATTTTTAACATATGAATCTGATTTTAAATTAGAATAAATAGACCTTACTTTATTTACATAGGCCTTCTTAAAAAATATATTTTCCCATCTTTTTATAATATTTTTTTTTTCACACTCTTTACATATATTATCATATATACTTGCTTCAATAATTTGTGATTTATTTGCATCATTTAAAATAGTATTAAATATTGTAACAATTTCAGCTCGAATATTAATAGTATTATCTATATTTTCGGAGTTCTTATATTCTATATTTTCTAGAGGTTCTAAAGTTGGTTCTTCTTTTTCATTATCTACCATTGCCCATTTTTTCTTCTTCTCCATATTTTTATAAGTCTTTTTCCCATATTTTTCTATATTAGATTCATTGCCATAAATATCTTTCTCCATTTCTTCTATATCGTCGTAACTATTAAGTTCTTCATCCGAATTACTAATTTCATTATCACTAGTTTGACCTATATTAGAGTCATTATCGCTCTCTTCTAAATCGGAGTCACAAGATAAGTTAGAATCATACTCACTATAATCCGAATTTATATCTTCATCAGTTTCAGATATATTACCAAATAAATTATTATAAATATCTTCATAATTTTCCGACTTTAATGGTAAAATATTATTATTTTTATTTCTTTTTATTACTAAAATATCACCATAAAACGTTTTATCCTTTATATTATTAGATGGTGGAAGTTCATGATTGTTTTCTACTTTTCCAGAATCATATCCATAAGCAGATAGGAGTTCATCGTCTACTTTCCAATTTTCTAACAATTGGATTTTTCCATTACCTATATTATCTAAATATTTTTTAACAAAGACATTAGTAAATATTTTATCTACACTTTTATTTAATTGGGCAGATTTTATTATTAAATTAATATCTTTAATATCACCATTAGTAATTAATACTACTGCATTTACCATTTCTTATTTTTAAATTTTAATCTTTAAATTAATTTCAATTTTATAAAATTGATTTATAAAGATTATAATAATACTAATTAAATGATTAGCGATACTATACTTCCACATTTAGAAAATTTTAGTAAAATTAATATTAATTTTGGGAAGAATACCGACATATATTTTAATAATTGTATTAATAATGATAATTTTGCTAAACTATTAGAAACATATACGAATCATTATAACTATAAAATTATAAAAAAAATTGTTTACTATCTTAATAATAAACAATTAGTATTAGAAAAAAATAAAAAATATCTAAATATCAATAAGATTTTAACAAACGAAATAATTTCTTCAGATGGATATCTAGATATGCAACTTACAAAAATAGAAGAAACCACATTACCCTTTTCAAACTTTTCATGTACGAAGGATTATCATAATATCGAAAGTATTGAATTAGTTAAAATAGATTTAAATAATTATTGCCAATTACATTTTATTAAAAAATTAGATATTAATAATATTCGTATTGTAATTCAAAACAAAGGCAAAAATAATAAACTTAATATAAATGAAACTGTAACATTCATATCAAACTTAATAGAAACAATTCAGAAACAAATTTATTAACTTTTATTCGTTATAAAATTTATTTCATACAAGGACATATTTTAGCAAAAAACTTTTTTATTTTTTTTTTATCTACTTTTAATCCTTGTTTAGCTACAAAAATAGCTAAATCTATTGCCGGTTCTATAGCATTATCAATAAGTTCGATTACAATCACTTTAATCGAATCCTCTAAATCACTTTTTTCTACCAAATCTTCGAAAACGTCATTTAATAATACTACAACCACATCCTTTTTCTGAACACCTTTTAAGTTCTTAAAACTATTTGCATATTCAACACACTCTTTAACTAAAAGAGTAAGTTGTATAGAATTAACTTTATTTATCTTCCCACCAGTTTCTGTAAGTGTTTCAATCAATTCTTTGCTGGCGTTTACGATCTCTTGTGTATTAGCATCATTCTTAGACACTAAAGGCAATGTATTCACTTTATTATTGCTACTCATGGTATACTATATAGTAAGAAAAAAAATACTGATTAAAATTAACGATATTATCATGGTGTTTATTTATATACCAATATAGATTAAGTCATCATATGATATTTTATCTAAAACTAGTTCAAGTTGCTTTTTACTACATATAGATTTATTAATAATTTGTTCTATATTACTCCTTAATTCGCCTTTAATTATATAGTCTTCATCATTAATATTATTATCCTTCATACTATATTTTTCAAATCTATATTTATTTAAAATATGTTTACATAAAGACACTCTTTTTTCATTATCGCTATAATATTTGAAATAATCCTTTTTAAGTTCTTCTTTTGACATCTTCTTTAAAAGAAAATGATTAATTATTCAATTTTATTATCTAGTTAAATATATTAGATATTTTACATATAATTAACCATGCTCCATCATTAAAATTAATAAATATGTAAAATATGTAAGCTATCTAAAAAAGAAAATATTAAGAAAAACTAAAATTAAGAGAAATAATTAATTTACTATAAAATCTATTTTTTATCTAAATGAAATATATGCAAAATATATTAAATGTCCTTAAAGAATCTTTTATTGAAATTACAAATTTATTACGTCATCATAATTCATTAGAACTATCAGAAATTACAAATAATAGTAATGCCACGGGAGATAAGATAAAGAAATTAGATTTTATGTCAAATGAATTAATAAAAAATAAACTACTGACTTGTAAAAATATTCGTACCATAGCATCAGAGGAGGAGGATACATTACTTGAAACTGATAATAGAGAAGGTGACTATATGGTATCTTATGACCCTATTGATGGTTCTTCAAATATTGGTGTAAATATAACGGTTGGTACTATTTTCTGCATTTTTAAATATAATAATAATCAAATAAGTGATGGTAGAAATATTGTAATGTCAGGATATAGTCTATACGGTTCTAGTACACAATTAGTATTAGGATATATAGATAAAGTTCATAAATTAGATTTGTTTATTTTAAATAAAAATAATGAATTTATTTTAGTTAAACCTAATCATAAAATGCCTAGAGAAGGAAATCAATATGCGATAAATCATTGTAATCAATATAAATGGATAAATACAAATATAACCATATTTATTGAATCTTTAATAAAAAAAAATAAAACCCAAAGATGGGTTGGTAGCTTAGTAGCTGACGCCCATAGAACTTTAATAAAGGGTGGAGTATTTATTTACCCTATCACAAGTAATTTGATAAATGGTAAAATAAGATTAATATATGAAGCATATCCTATGGCATTTATATTTAAATGTGCTGGTGGATATTCTTACGATGAGACTAAATGTATATTAAATAAACCTTTTCCAAATAATATTCATGAAAAGACATCTATTTTATTATTTGGTAAATATGAGTTTAATCTGTATAAAAATTTAACTTATTGACAATATCTATACACAGTATACTCACCAGAAGTTTCACTTGGTCTAATTATTTCGCAAACATCTCCTTTTCTCATACCATAATATTTAGCAACAGGTTCATTTTGTAATATAATTGGTAATTGTGATAAATTCTGAATATTAAATTTTTCTACTAAGGACTGTTTTTCTATAGTATCTAAAACTCTATGTTGAGGTACAAATTCATGGTCTGTAATCGTAATTTGTAATGAATTTATCCAGAATACCTGTATAAATATTCCAGTTTTAAGAAAATAACTATTAAGATAATTTTCTAATAATTCTGTATTACTTAATTTATCTGAAATTACCAATATTAATACATCATTTTTTTTTAAAATATCTGGATTATCCGACACAGTTATATCATCCAGTTCAATAGATGGAATAATAAGTTTAATAGCTTGTAATATAGCCTGTATCCTAATTTTAGGATTTAAAATATATTTAAGATAAACTGTGTGTGGATTGATTTCAGATGTATTTTGCGTATAAATATCTAATGGACACACCTTTTCTATTGCTTTAGCAGGTGTATTTCTATACATAATATCAATTTCATTCACTGTATATTCACGATATTTTTTAATATCATAACCACGTGTTTCTAACATATCTAATATAACTTCCCGAGAACGTAATAATTTATTAGTAATACTCATTTTATAATTAAATATAATATTTTTTAATATCAAATTTTTAAATATTAATTCAATTATCTATTTTTATATAATTAGTTTATTTGATAATTATTTTAACATTATATATATTAATGTCAGATATAGAAAATAAGTTATATCATATCTTAAATAAAAAAATACCCGAACTAAAATTATCCAAAGAAAATATTATAAAAATCTATAATACATTTCTTGAAAAGAAAATTAATAATCCGATACAAAAAACAATACAAATAATTATTAATAAAAATAAAGAAAAGCGATCAGAAGATAAAATTTTAAATAATCTATATAGTAACTTTAATAAAAATAATACACAACAGACTAATAAAAATAATATACAGCCTACTAATAAAAATAATATACAACAGACCAATAATTTTGATAGTAATATTACTATGAAAATTGAAAGTTTAAAAAAAACAGAACCAATTAAATATAACGATTCTATACTCTCCAAAGAAGAACTAAAGACTAAAGTTGATAATATTGTAAAATTACCTCCACCTCCAAATCTTAATAATGAAATAAAACCAATATCTAATATTAATATAGATTCTAGTGAAGAAGTGTATACACCTAAAATAATTATAATAGACAGTAAAGATAGAAATATAGATTTATATCCTTTGGCGAGCGAATATAGTTTTAATCTTTATAATAATAATGATAATAAAGGTATACTTAATAATAATATTAAATATATAAAATCTATAGAATTATTGGAGTGTATTCTTCTTGATAATATTGATGGTGATTTACCATATATTTTATTGGAGTTCGACGAAATATATGGAAATCTTTGTGGTACTAATAAACATATTAATAATTCGTTTGCTAAATTATCAAGCTATAAAACTATAAATAATTATAGGTATTACAATTTTGATTTTGATATACCTAAATATATATTCGATGTTAGAAAAAATATAGATAAACTTACCATTAAATTAAAAGACCCAGAAGGTAATTTAATAAAATTTAAAAGTACCGGTCAAAATTCTATAAAATTAAAAATAATGCATCAAAAAATAAATTTGAATAAAACAGTATTAAAACAAATTATTTAATATAATACATATAAATATATGGATGATTCTGAATGTATGATATGTTTCGAAAATATGGACGATAATATTGCTGTTCTAAAATGTGGACATCGTTTACATTTTGACTGTGTCTGTTCTTGGATAGAAACAAAAAAAAATAATTATAATTTTTGTCCCATTTGTGACCAACCCAATGAAATAATCAATGTTATAAGTAAAAACCCCTATCCCAAAATACCACAAATAATAGGTAATAATTCAAGTCAAAATATAACTAGAAGACCACAAATAATAGGTAATAATTCAAGTCAAAATATAACTAGAAGACCACAAATAATAGGTAATAATTCAAGTCAAAATATAACTAGAAGACCACAAATAATAGGTAATAATTCAAGACCATCTACAAATAACCGGAAAAGTTGTACAATTTTATAATTAAGATAGTCTATCAATTTTTGTTTGCAAAAATCTAGTATAGTTTTCCATACTATTTTTAGTATTAAGATATTTTTTATGTGGCAAGTGGTTAGCATGTTTAGTAAATAAACTATGGTCAAAATTTTCTATCTTAAGTTTACTATCTGAATCCGGTTTTAAATATGTCTCAATATTTGGATTATTTAACTTTAAATAATTCAAATGTTTAACTTCTTTTTCTCGTGACCTAAATATAGTACTATTCAGTTCTTCTTTATATTTTTCAAGAAGGTTTTGGTTTACCGAATATTCATGTAGTTGTCTATTTGTTTTATTAGATTTTCTCATTATTTTTTTTTAATAACAGTAAATTTAATATCAATTTTTTTTTATAATTATTTTAACTTTAGCAAACCATTTTCTAATATGGAATTGATGTAAATAATTATTATTCTTAACAATATTAAATTTTTTATTTTTATCTGGATAAAATAATGATAGATATAATAAAAAATTTCTTATAAAAATATTATTAGAAAATTCATTTATTTTGATAATATGTTCTATAAATTCTAATATAATAGTATTATCTATAGATTTATGCAAATAAATTAAATTTACCTCATCTAAATTATATATCCTTTTATTGAGTTTTTTATTAACCGCATTATGTAGTAGAAGTACCCAATCAATAAGTAATTTTTTTTGTTTAACATATTTAGATAATGGATATACACTTAAAAATTTTATATAAAAGTTTTTACAAATTGAACATGGTATTATATTTACAATACTATAAAAAAATAGATATGTATACTTAATTTCGCTAATACTTGGTGTATCGGAATAATTATATGAAATAGTATGTAAAATGTACCATAATTTGGGTCCCCAGTAATCAGTCATTAAAATTATTTAAGAAATTTTTTTAAAAAAGAAATTATAATACCTTCTAATTGTTTTTTACAAAGTTTGTTTTTTTTATTACAATATTTATTGAATATATCTTCTATTTTACTATCAGTTACAAATAGTTTTATAAATAATTTAGATTTTGGTATAAAACTTACAGTATCAGTTATTTTGTATACTATTTTTTTGAATCTCTTTAAACTTATACAGTTTCGTTCTTCTAAAAATTTATCTAATAAATTTTGAACCATATCATTATTTATTAAATTATCTATCTTCTCATTGTTTTCTATACTAACAAATGTTTCATATCTTCTAACCCATATTATTATTAGATATAATATTGATAAAACTATAATATATGGTAATTTTTTAGGTATGTATAAAATTAAAATATTAAAAAATAATAATGTTAGAAATATACTTGTTTTCAAAAACATATCTAATATTATATTATAAATTTAAATTAGTGTAATTAATTATTCGGGTCGGAAATAGGAGCACATTTATTTGGGTCATTTATAAACTTACTAATATCACCTATATCTATATCACTAGGATTATAGTTTTCAGTATTAATAGCATCAGTTAATGCCATGCATTTTTGTTTATCATTTTCTGACATATTTTTAATTAATGATTCGTGGCCTATATCAGCTATATCTGGTTTTTTAAAGTTATATTTATCCCAATCATGTTCATCTCTATTAGAATTGTTAATATTATTAATTATAATAAATACAATCCATAATACTAATAATCCAAAATAAAACACTATTGTTGCTTTTTTACTAATTATATTAAAAAAAAATAGTAATAAGAAAATACATAAAAATATTAAAAAGTATAATGTCCATGATAATAATTTAGTATGATATTGTAGTTTTTTAAATTGGTATGTATTCATATCAATAATTCTTTTTTTAGTATTACTTAAACTTTTTACGGAATCTAAAGATTCCCTGTTTTTATCTATAATATTTTTTTGAGTTTGAATTAATTTATTGCTTTTACTAATTACTTTATTATTAGAGTTAGTTATTTGTGTATTTACATTATATTCATTAACCAAATAATTCCAAATGATTTTTCGCTTGTCATCCATATCTTTTATTTTTTGTAAAAGTTCTAGTTGTATTTCGTATCCTTCCTCTTCTGGTATATCGGTATCCCAAAGTTCTTGTTCTTGTTTTTTATATTCTAACATTTTATCTGTTAATTCCTTGTAATTTGCTTGTAAATTTTCTAATTCTTGTTCACTTTGAGATGATAACCATAAGCATTTATTTGTATCAGTACATTTTGAACAAATTTCGTTACACTCAGTACTACAATTACCATCTTTATTATCTTCCTGACATTTATTAAAACATTCTTCTAAAGTATTGCCAATTGCAAAAAATTACAACTCAT
>Ga0209634_1002052_pt1 | contig 14288 bp, 11 predicted proteins | sample LinPmetageLP40_FD_184043 | JGI IMG/M metagenome (GOLD analysis project Ga0209634, IMG submission 184043) | Marine viral communities from the Pacific Ocean - LP-40 (SPAdes) (version 2) | ecosystem: Environmental > Aquatic > Marine > Oceanic | place: Pacific Ocean | collected 2010-08-26
CAGATTTTTTAGAACCCTTTACTTTAGACCTCTTCGCCTTTGTAGATTTCGCAGATTTAGTAGATTTATTAGATTTTGCAGAACCATCTTTCTTTGCTTTTGTCTTTGCGACCATTTTATAATTACTAATAATAATATTCCTTTAAATCATTTTCATTACCATAATGGATTTCTCGTTTGATTATTAATTTTAAAAATATTTTTTAATTAAATTCTGAAATTCTGTATTTTCTTTATATTCTGTATTTAATTTAAAATATTTATTACATACTTTAAATTTTATTATAAATTTACCACGCAAATATTTTTCATCTATTTTATATAAAAATCCCTTATTATTTAATACATATTCTCCATTTTCATATAATTCATTATTATTTAACTCAACTATATTTTCAGACATATCTAAAATTTTAATAAATTTATTAATTCCAAATAAATATTCATATATTGATACTTCCATATCATAGTATAAATTATATTTTTCATTTTTTATATTTTTAATATAATAACCATTTGGTGTAATTATATTTATATTTATTATTATATTACCATTTTCTTTTTCCAAATCATCATCAGATTTACTCTTAAAAATATATTGAGTTTTATAATCGAATAAAGAAATATAAAAATCCTCTTTTTTTAAAATTAGTTTATTATTTTCATCTTTTCTTAAAACTTTAATTATAATCCTTTTAACATCCGATTTATATACATCCTCTAAATTTACATCTAGGTTTATTATAATATCCTTTGTTTTCTGTTTTGTTTTTTTAGAAAATAAAAAATTAAAATTACTTGCATTTTCTAATAATTTATCACGGATTACTTCATATAGGTATTTAATAATTGATATATAATTACTAATATAAAATTCATAATCTTCATTATCTATTTTAAAATCATAAATTTTCATTAATCTTTGGTATGATTCTGAAATTCTAATAAATTCTGAATAATCACAATTCTTATTTTTGTCTGGATGATATTTCTTTGATTGGCGTTTATATGCTGCTTTAATTTCATCTTTGCTAGAACCTAATGGTATTTCTAGGTTCTTAAAATCTTGGATATAATCCATTATAAATTTATATAAATTTAAATTTAAGTCAGTTTATATTATTTTTTTTCAAAAAGTTTATAAAAAAGGGTAAAGTAAATTTAATTAAAATTGTATATTTTATAAAATTTGAAATATTAATATATCTAAATTATAGACCATAATGGCGATGGAAAACTATTTTATCAATAATATCAATAAATTCTATAAAAATATACCAAATAAAATTATTGATAATATTACAAATTTTAGTTTAGATGAATCAATGCATATGAATTTATTTGGACCAGAAGAAGGATTAAAAGATTATTACCCATATTATATAATAAATCATTTGACAAATACTGTATTAAATATAAAAGACCTTAGATTATACAAAACACATATAAGTCATAAGAATAACAATATAGAGTTTAATTTACATACTAATACAGCTTTTATAGAGTTTGATTTACATAATAGAGCGAACTATGATAAACATATTATCTCAAAATATTTAATCCATATTATTAAAGTCAAAAACTATAAATATGATAAACATATAGTTTTACTTCGTAATTTTGACAAATTATCATTCAATGCCTTTATGACTCTTAGAAGAATGATGGAATTATATTCCCCTAATGTTCTGTTTATAACAGTAAGTAATAATTTGTCTAAAATACCAGATGCTATTAAAAGTAGATGTTTAAATATACGATGTCCAATATTAGAAAAAACGGAATTATCTAAATTTACTAAAGTATTTTTAAAAGACCTAAATATTGATAGTTATACAACAAGTGATATAAATAAATTAATTAAATCATGTAATTCAGATTTTAATAAAATGTTACTAAAATTAGATACTGATAATTATTTTACAAATTTAAAAAATAATAAAATGGACTTTAATGATAATCAAAATGATAGTGATAGTGGTATTGATAAATTAGAAGAGCAAATATCGAATACAATAAGTTTAGACAATAATCCAATAAAATATAATGACTTACTAGATAGCAAAATTAAAAAACATTTAACATTTCTAAAAAGAACAAAAAATTTATTAAATGTAATATCAAAAAATAGAGAATTTATTTATAACATAACTTATTTTAATTATAGTAATCAGGAGATTTTAGAAAAAATCCTTAAAATTGTTTTAAGTAAATATAAAGACATTAAATTTCATTTAATTATTAAACTAACAGCAGATACAGATATGAATATAATTAAAAGTAATAGAGATGTATTTCATTACGAAAGATACTTATTAAATATTTATAAATTATTTCATAAACACAACATTAATTAAATGTATCTATATAATTTGGATTATTTAGATTATTTGGATTATTTAGATTATTTGTATTATTTGGATTATTTGTATAATTTGGATTATTTGTATAATTTTCTGTTATATTATACAATAATATATATGGCATAAATGCTTCCATAGTTTTCCTAGAATTATAAATCATTTTTTCTGCTTCAATCTGAATATTTCTTTCACTTTTATTTTTCAAAACATATCTATAATAATAATCTTCTAATCTATCAATCATAAAATCTAATTCTGATTGAAATTTATATAGCAATAAATTTTTCTTTTTACTATGATTTAAATTATTAATTAGATTAAATAATTGTATAATTTCATTAATTTTATTATCCAAATTAATATTTTTATTTAAATTTTGTGTTATTTTAGAATTTATATTCATTTATTTAAATTAATTCTTTTTGTTTTTAACTAGATTTAAAATTAATATACATAATAAATTTAAAAGCCTATATTATTTTATAATTATATATTAGCGCACTATGATTAATATTGTTGATATTGTATGTGGATTATCTTGGGGAGATGAAGCAAAAGGAAAAATCGTAGCACAACTTGCTAAATCGGGTAATTATAACTATGTTTGTCGCTGGGGTGGTGGTAGTAATGCAGGACATACTATTTACATCAATAATATAAAATATAAAACACATTTAATTCCATCGGGTGTTTTTTTTGGTGTAAAATCTATTATTGGACCAGAGTGTGTAATTAATAAAGAAGCCTTTTACACAGAGATTAACTATTTAAAAGAGCACGGGTTTAATACTAACTTGGTTAAAATATCACCAAAAGCACATGTAATTACATCTTCGCATATTAATGAAGATAGACAAAAATATTTTAAGCAACAGGGAACTACTGCAAAAGGAATAGCGCCATGTTATAGAGATAAATTTGGAAGAGTAGGAACACGCGTAGGAGATGCTGAAAACTTCTATAATTTCGAACACTATATCTGGGATGAAAAACTAGAAGGTAATATTTTATGCGAAGGAGCACAGGGGTTCTGGTTAGATATAAATTATGGCAATTATCCCTACATTACATCATCAACTACTTTACCCTATGGTGCTTGTTCATTAGGATTTTCACCAAAATTAATTAATAAAATATATGGAGCATGTAAAATTTATGATACCCGCTCTGGTCTTGATCCAGTTTTTCCAGAAGAATTATTAAATGATATTCAACTATTATCTATTTGCGAGGAAGGAAAAGAATATGGAGTAACTACTGGAAGAAGAAGAAAAGTAAATTGGTTAGATATACAAAAATTAGAAAAAGCAATAAATATATCAGGAACTACAAATTTAATTATATCCAAGATTGATATTTTTGAAAATTTAAATTTATATAAATTATTAAATAATGATATAATATCATTTAATACGATTGATACTATGAAGGAGTATATTGAAGCTTATTTATATAATAACTGCTCTCAATTAGAAAATATTATATATTCAGATAATGTTGAAAATATAGAGAATATTCCCTATGTATCATAAAAAAGAAGTTATATAAAATGATTATAAAACCATATAAATTAATAGTTACTCTAAAGTACATTTAATTCATAACATCCTTAATATTATTATCATTCAAAAAAAATTGAAAATTTTTATATTTTCATTTAATACTTATTTGAACTAAAAGTAATAAGGTATATTTTCACAATGCCAAAAAAAGATTACAGTTGTAGATTCTTTGCATCAGCTATTTCATTTATAGTTATATTTGCTCTAGCTATTAGTTATACCTTTAAATATAATAGTTCATTAAAATACAATGAAGAATATTGTAATATTACAAGATTAGAATATCCAAAAGAAATACCATCAAATAATACTAATGAATTAGAGAAAAATTTTGTGAAATGTTCTTGTGGTAGACGCTGTACTTCTGATATGGGTATTTGTAATAAATTATTCATTCAGGATGATTATCTTGGAGAAATTTTATTAAAAAACGATTATTATACTCATTACACAAAATGTACTTTTGCTGAAAGAACCTGTATAAATGGTGAAACTAATACAAATAGATTATATATGATTAATGAGAATGTAAAAAGAATGGAGAAATATGAAAATATAATATTAAATTCAGAATTAATAGAATGTTATGAATATAATGGTATTTATTTTATGAATAATTATAATTATTTAACTGAAATGGTTATTTTTTGGATAATCGTATTTGTACTGTTATTCTTATCAGTATTCTTTATACGATTATTATCATAATCTTAAAATACAAAATACAAAATACAAAATACAAAATACAAAATACAAAATACAAAATACAAAATACAAAATACAAAATACAAAATACAAAATACAAAATACAAAATAATTTAAAAATAAAAAATAATTTTTTATTATATGAAATGGCACATGTATTGGAAGAGTATAAATATAAATTACCTCAAGATATATGGCTTAAAATTGAGAGAATTAATTTAGTTAGTGATTACTCAAATGTTTTAAATGAATTAAAAAATATATTTCCAGTTTATTGGAGAGAAAAATTTCGTAATTATGAAAATCGTTTCTTCTCTGGATTTTTAAACGACCAATTTAGATTTTGTTCTAAGTATTTTACACATCATATGGAAAATATCAAATATAATAGAATATCGCCGTATCATGTAATATATAACGATCATTATCATATAGTAAAATATCAAGGTAAAAAATACAAAGACTTTTATTCTAATAATAAAAGAATACTATCCCAATAAATATCCATACTAAAAAATATTAAATTAACACCTTAAAAAATATTAAATTAACCATACATAATACCATTTGATGTCATAGTTGCTTGACCAATTTCAATTTCACCATTATGAATACGATCATGGCATTTTTCACATAATCCAACTAAATTAAATTTTTTATTCTTATGATAATGTTCAATGAAACCATTATCATCAGCATCTTTCTGAAAATGTATATGATGTGTTTCAGTGGCATCTTCACTGTTACAAATATTACATTTATCAACTATTAAATTGGCATTATATTTAGATTTTTTAAATTTAATTAATTTTTCTATTCCTAGCACTTCTTGTCTTATTTCATTTGCTAAATTTAAGAAATCACTATCTAAATCAAGAGACCTACATACTTCTAAACCATAAATACTATCACCTGGACCATCTTTTAATTTTCTATCAAATACTAATACATTTTTAGAATTATTATATTTTACAGATAAATGTTTAATACTTAAATTTTCAATTTCTTTAATTCTTTTCATATCTGCTAACTCGTGTAAATGTGTGGCAAATATAAATGAGCTAGTTTTTTTAATTAAATCTAAAATACCTGCACTTACAATAGCAATAGCTGAATTAGTTTCAGTTCCAGAGCATAATTCATCGCCAATAATTAATGTTTTATCATCAGCACATTTTAAAATATTTCTAATTTCACTAATTTCACCTACAAATGTACTTTGACCCTTGAATATATTATCACCTCCGGGTATTCTCGAATATAGTTTGTTATATGGATAATATATCATTTTTGTACAAGGTACAAACATTCCTGCTTGTGCCATGATAACACTTAAACCAATAGATTTCATTAGACTACTTTTACCTGCTGAATTCATACCATATAATAAAATACCATCTTGCTCATTCCCTAATTTAATATCATTTGCTATATATTTAATATCCTCATTTATAATCTCAATAATTGGATGACGAACTTGTTTTAAATTTAAACATGATTTACCATTATTAGTATCTTTTATTATTGGTTTACAATATTTATATAAAACAGAATTATAAGCATTTGTTGTAGAATAATCAATTAGTTCTATATCACTTATAATATTATTAAATATATCCTCATAATTGCTAAATAAATCTTGACAAAATTTCTTATATGTTTGAATACATTTATCAGAAATTTCAGTTTTTGATTTTTCGATTTGTGAGTTTATTTTACTAAATTCAGGAAACCATACTCGTAATGTTGAACTACTTGGTGAAACCTTCTTCGTTGTGATTTTATCTAAATCAATATATTCACTATTTCTTTTAAAAATATTAAATCTATTATTTGTAATTTGTAAAAAGTATCCAAAGTTATCATTATTATCAACTTTAAAGAAACCATTGAAATCTTTATCAATATTATTTAGTTCATCTGCTTTTTCTTTAAAACTATTAATATTATTATCTAGTATTTCTTGTAATTTATCAATATCTTTAAAGACTCCTTTACAAAATATATGTCCATCAATATTATTTAAATTATAATTATTAATACAATCTAGATTTAAATTTCGATTAATAAATTTAGTTAAATTTAGTAAATCTCTTGTGTAATTTAATTTATTGAATTTATTAAATTTTCTATCTATATCAACAAATTTATTTAAATCTTTAATAATTTCTAAAAATATTTTAAGTGTTGTATGAATATTAATAAACTCTTGTGGATGTAATTTTAATAAAAACATTTTTTTAATGTATCTTTCTAAGTCACAAATGTCTTTTAGTTTTTCTCTTAAAATTTCATAAATATATTTATTTCCAATATTAGATTTTAATAACATTAAATCATTATTTTCATAACTATCACTAATTTTATCAATATTATTATTTGGATTTAATAATCTATTTTTAAAAAATCGCTTACCTATATTTGTAGATGAATTATTTAAAATATTTAGTAAAGAACTATATTTAGAATTATCTTCACTTGTAACATCTAATTTGCTAACTAAATTATAACCTAAAATTAATTGATTACTATTTTCAATAATTTCTGGTTTATATAAATTCTCAATAATTTTTTCATTATGAGAATAAGCAAACTCAATTAATTGAACAAAACTAATAAGTAATTCTTGGTTTCTTTCTAACCCAATATATTCCACAGGTGTTAACATACCTATGTTTTTGTATACCCTTTTAAGAAGTTCTATTTGATAATTAATATTTAGAATATCGTTATTATAATCATTAATTTTGTTATGTAATAATTTATTATTAAAATTAATATTATTTTTAATTAAATTAAAATCAATTTCATCTCCAAAAATAATAATCTCTTCTGGATTAAATTTTAAAATGATTCTATAAATATTATCAAATAATAGTTTTTCGTCTTTATTCATATCTTCATACAGAAATGATTTTCCTATTGATAAATCAATAACACTTAGAGAAAAATTTAATTGATGCTTCTTTGTTTTTCTATTTTTAAATTTATAAAAATATATTGACATAAGAAATTTAGAGTTATAATCTGCTACATTAGTAATAGTTGTTGTTGGAGATAAAATATCTGTAACCTTTCTATTTTTTTTAGCATTTCCTCCCATTTCATTATCAAATTGTTCTACAATTACAACCGTATATTTATTATTTAATAGAATGTCAATATATTTATCAAGTGAATTTATAGGCCATCCTGCCATTTGATAATTATTTTCTGTTATCCCATCTATATTTTTATTTCTTTTTGAGAATATTACATTTAAAATGTTTACTAAATCTTTTGTTTCTGGACCTAATTTAATTTTATCATTATGACAACTATATATTTCAAAAAATCCTCCTACTTGCATAAGTATTACTGTCTTATTACCATATAGTTTAGTATATTTATTATGTAACTCAATATACTCTTTAAAAATACTGTTATTTTTTGCCACCATTATGGTGCTATTATATATAACTATATAATAATCTTTAAATAGGTTTAAAACCAGAAATATAATATTTTAAACTGATTTTGGTATTAAAAATATTAAAAACAATAAATTTTAATTAAATTTAAATTACACAAATATTATAAACAAAAATTAAAATATATAAAAAAATTTGAAATATTATTAATAAGAATTACATTAATTAAATTTTAATATAAATAATTAATTAAAGTATGTCATTAGAAGATATAAATACGAATTATGATAGTGATATGGATGAATCAAATAGTGATACAATTGAGGAAGAACAATATGAAAATAATGGTTTACCATATGAAGATTTAAATAATATTGATTTTGAGAATATTGGGATGGTTCCTTGTGAGATTTGTGAAACAATGATAAATTTTAATGATTATAATAGCCATGTATCACAATGTGTTAGAAATTATAATTTAAGAAGGGAGCGTTTTAATACTCTAAATGGAGTTATTAATTTATTAAATGCCTCATATGATATGAACCGAGGAAATAATATTAATGCAATACGAACTTCTCTTGATGAAGAAATTATAAATGACAATGATGTAAATGTAGAATATAATGAAGAGAATGATAATAATGGTGAAAATATAGGTAATGATAATACAGCAGATGTTAATAATACTGATGTTAATTCAGAAGATGTAGATGTTGTTAATGCTGATATTGCTGTTAATGAAAATAATGATGAACTAGTACAGCCATATGAACGGTTTATGACTAACTTAAGTCCAATCCCGAATAGTGCTATATTACCTGAAATGTTTGTTAGAATTCCTCCTAGTAGGAATGAATATAACATGTATTGGACTAATAGTATAGGAAGAAGTTTAATAAGAAATTTAGAAATAAATATGAATAATTTACATAATTTAACAAATGAAAATAATAATACGGAATATGATTTTAATTTATTAATTTCTGAATTAATGGGAGGTAATGTTAAAATTGGTGTTAAAGATTTTAATAAAATTATAGAACCTTTAAAAGATGATGAGATAAATTATGACGATGAATGTTCTATATGTTTTGATAATTTAAAAGATATTATAAATAATATAAATAATCAAGATACTCAAAATAATAAAATAACAAAATTAAATATACCAGTAAAAACAATATGTGGGCATAAATATTGCAGGGATTGTTTATATAAGTGGTTATCAAAAAATAAAAATTGTCCTGTTTGCAATAATATATTTGAGAAAGATGATCAACATATAGATGGTATGTCTGATGATATATCTGATGATGAAATACCTCCATTAATTCCTGACACAGATTCAGATACAACTGATGATTTTATACCATCGAACTCATCTTCTTCCAATAATATAAACTATAATGTAAGGATTACTTAAAAAATAATAATTTAATATTTTATAAAAATTGAATTTTTTATTATTACTTAAAACTTAATTAAATAATTTTAAATAATTCTCAAAACTCTTTAAAGTCTTAAATGAGTCCTAAATCTTCAAATAAGAAGAATATAGAACTTAATGCTAATGAGTTTGAAAAATATACTTGGCCTTTAATAGAGAAATATTTTGCACAAGATAAAGGAAAATTTATAATTAATCATATTATATCGTCATATAACGATTTCGTATTTAAAAAAATAGATGATATAATTGAGGGATTTAATCCAATACAAATATATAATGAATACATACCTGAAAAAGATTTATATAAATACCAAATAAATTTAACAGTTAAAAATCCAAAGATATCAAAGCCACTAATCAATGAAAAAGATGGAACTACAAAGATAATGACTCCAATTGAGGCCAGACAAAGAAATTTATGTTACTCTGGAAATTTATATATTGACTTACATATATCAGTAGAGTATTTAGAATTAGAAAATGATGATGAAGATAGTGAAAATAATGAAAAGAAGGATTATAATGTAATTTACAAACATAAAAGTTTAAAAAATATTAATTTAGGGAAAATTCCAATTATGGTAAATTCTAATTATTGTATTCTAAAAAACAAAGATATATTAATAGATAATAAAAATGAATGTAATTATGATCATGGAGGTTATTTTATAATTAATGGTAATGAGAAGGTAATTGTAAGTCAAGACAGGATTGCTGAAAATAAAACATATGTATTTAAAGATAATAAAGTGTCTACATATTCATATATTGCTGAAATAAGGTCTGTTCCAGAAAATATATTTAGTCCTCCAAAACTAACAGTATTAAAATTATCTTCTAAAACAACACAATTTGGACACTATATTAGAGTAGTAATACATCATATAAAATTCGATATTCCATTATTCATTCTATTTCGAGCATTAGGAATAGAATCAGATAAACAAATATTAGAATATATTCTATATGATTTAGATGATAATTATAATTCTAATCTAGCAAAAAAATTAAAAGGATGTATAGAAGAATCAAACAATTGTTTATATACATATGAAGCATTAGAATATTTAAGTAGATATTTAACAATTACTGGTTATCCCAAAGAAATGCTTTCGAATAAAAATAATAAAATAAACATAATTAAAAATATTTTAAAAGATGATTTCTTACCACATGTTGGTAATTGTTATAAAAAGAAAGCATTATACTTAGGGTATATGGTAAGTAAATTATTAAAATGTTCATTGAATATGGTTCCATTAGATGATAGAGATTCATATATAAACAAAAGAATTGATACACCTGGAATTATGATGGCAAATTTATTCAGACAATATTATGGTAAAGTTATCAGAGATATGAAAATAATGATATATAAAGAAATACAAAGTGGTTCTTGGAAAGTGAACAATAACTTCATAAATATAATAAATCAAAGTAATATTTATAAGATTATGAAAAGTTCTATTATAGAATCTGGGTATAAATATTCTTTAGCAACGGGTAATTGGGGAATAAAAAATCAGTTAAATAAATCAAAACAGGGTGTAGCACAAGTATTAAATCGATTAACATATATTGCTACATTATCACATTTAAGAAGAGTTAATACACCTATGGAAAAAAATGGTAAATTAATTCATCCTAGAAAATTACATAATACTCAATGGGGTATTATATGTCCTTCTGAAACACCAGAAGGTGGTTCAATTGGATTAGTTAAGAATTTATCAATGATAGCAACCATAACTGTATCTTCAGACTCTAGAAATTTAAGAGAAAAATTAGTAAAACTAGATGTTAAACACTTTGAGGATAATGTCGAATATTTAAAAAAATTAAATAAGAATACAAAAATAATAATTAATGGTGATATTATAGGATACCATTTAGATCCAAATTATCTATTTACAAAATTAAAACAATTCAAGAGAACTGGTATAATTAATATTTACACATCAATTGCTTGGTTATATCAAGAAAACAAAATATTAATTAATACTGAATCTGGTAGATGTATTCGTCCAACATATATTATTGATAATAATAAATTAAGATATGATAAAAATGATGTTTTAAATATTTTAAATAATGATATTAGCTTTTATGACCTATTTGATATAAAAAAATCAATTAATGGAGATAATGATAATATTTATGATAAAGATTCTTTAAAAGAGAACTCAGTCATAGAGTTTTTAGATACAGAGGAAAATAATACAACATTAGTTGCCATTAATTTTAAAGATTTATCTAAGGGATTTAAAGGACATACATTCCCAAAGAAATATCAATATTTAGAAATTCATCCTTCATTAATATTAGGTTTATGTGCAAGTAATATTCCATTTCCAGATCATAACCAAGCACCTAGAAATACATATCAGTCTGCAATGAGTAAACAAGCAATTGGTATATATGCCTCAAATTTTAGAAATAGAATGGATACCTTAGGTAATATTCTTAACTACCCACAAGTACCATTAGTAAGAACAAAAATATCAGATATAACAAAATGTAATGAATTACCATATGGTAATAATGTAATTGTAGCAATTGCCACATTTACTGGATTTAATCAAGAGGATTCTATTATGATTAATAAATCTGCGGTTGATAGAGGGTTCTTTAACTCAACATTTTATAGAACATATAAAGACCAGTGTAATAAAAATCATTCGACAGGTGAAGAAGAGGTATATTGTATACCTGACCCAGATAATACAAAAAATATGAAACCATTTAATTATGATAAATTACAGAAAAATGGATTTGTAAAAGAAAATACTTATGTACAGAATAATGATATAATTATTGGTAAAACTATGCCAACTAAAATTAATACGGATTCTAAAGTTTATAATTTTAAAGATAATAGTGTAAGTTTAAAACAGAATGAACATGGTTTTATAGATAAAAATTTTAGCAATAATGAGTATTTTAAGAATGTAAATAATGATGGATATAAGTTTAGTAAAATTAAAATTAGAAATATTCGTATACCTACTATTGGAGATAAATTATCATCAAGACACGGACAAAAAGGTATCATTGGTATGATATATACCCAAGAAGAAATGCCTTTTACAAAGGATGGTATTGTCCCAGATATAATTATTAATCCTCATGCTATTCCAAGTAGAATGACCATAGCACAATTACTCGAATGTATTATGGGTAAAGCTTGTCTATCTGTTGGTACTCGTGGTAATGCTTCTGCATTTATTCATAAAAATAAAAATGAAAAAAAAGATGATTTTGCAAAGATTTTACAAGATTCCGGATATGATAAGCATGGTAATGAAGTTATGTATAATCCAAGAACAGGTGAACAAATTGATACTAATATATTTATTGGACCTACATATTATCAAAGATTAAAACACATGGTGTCAGATAAAGTACATTCCCGTTCTGCTAATGGACCTATTATTTTACTAACACGACAACCAGCAGAAGGTAGAGCACGTGAAGGTGGATTAAGAATGGGTGAAATGGAAACTGAGTGTATGTGGGCTCATGGCAGTCAAGGGTTCTTAAAGGAAAGATTCATGGAATGTTCTGATAATTATAGATTATTCGTATGCAAGAGTTGTGGTAATATAGCAAATGTAAATCCATCAAGTAATATTGCATTATGTAAGAAATGTAATAATACTACAAATTTCTCTCAAATTAGAATACCATATGCCTGTAAACTATTATTTCAGGAAGTACAATCTTTATCAATTAATACTAAATTCTTAACACAATAAATTTAATTAAATTTAATTAAACTTAAAATTAAAAAATATTTTATTATTTATTAAATAAAATTCTATATAATACTGAAAATATAATATCTAATAACAAAAGTAATAAACACATATTTAAATTATCATATAATAAATATAAACTTGATAGAATATATATTACTCCATGAATATACCTAGTTTCATGCCAAAAAACTTTTGATAATTGGATTTCATTATTTGAACTAAAATAACCTTTTCTTATAAATCCAATACCAATTAAAAACAGAAATATAAAACTTAATATTTTTACTTTATTTTTTAAAATTTTATTAAAATACCATAACATTAATATTATTAATAATCTAACAGTTAAACAAAGGAACCATAATCTATTTATTTTCATTTATAATAATTAAATAAAAAATAATAAAGTATAATAAATAAATAATGAATAAACAGCAACTATTATTATATTATATTATAGGATATTTATTATTACTTATATTTTGGGTATGTGCTTGGAATATTATAGATTCATGTTTAGAAAAAGTTACTAATAATAATAAATTTTTAAGAAATAATAAAATGATATTTAATTTATTTTTATTAGTATTAGTAGCATGTATATTAATGAAACATTATGACTATAAATTTAATATTAATAAATAACTTTCATTAAGTTTTATTTAAATAAATAAAGTTTAATATTAGTATAGTAAATGTGTGGTATAACAGGTATTATATCAAAAAATGGTATAAATAAAAATTTAAATCAAGACCTTTATGAAAGTATGCTTAACATACAACATAGAGGTCAGGATGCCTGTGGATATGTAATAAATAATAATAATAATATGGAAATATTTAAAGGTAATGGTTTAGTTAAGAATGCGATTGATTTTAATAAATTAATAAATATCGATTCGGAAATAGCAATTGGTCATACTAGATATCCAACAACAACAAGTAAATCAATTCATGAAAATCAACCATTTCATATCAAAACAAAGTATGGATTAGATATTTCAATAGTTCATAATGGTAATTTATATGATTTCCAA
>Ga0209634_1002053_pt1 | contig 14282 bp, 13 predicted proteins | sample LinPmetageLP40_FD_184043 | JGI IMG/M metagenome (GOLD analysis project Ga0209634, IMG submission 184043) | Marine viral communities from the Pacific Ocean - LP-40 (SPAdes) (version 2) | ecosystem: Environmental > Aquatic > Marine > Oceanic | place: Pacific Ocean | collected 2010-08-26
CTTCAGTGAAGACAACCCAAGTGATATAGTCCTCAGTGTAGTCCAAAGCGGAACTTCAATAAACGTACAATACACAAGCACCATTGCTGGTGTATTCAAATATTCATTAGAACATCTTAGTATATAAAATATGTGGCAAGGCCATCCTGAAAAGCGATTAGTTGCTTGGGCAGATCTGCGTAATTCCTGCAAAGAAAACCCCAACCTCAAAGAAGTGATAACTATCATACACGATTGGTGGCAACAAGCCCCAATGGTGTTAAGATATTTGCATTGCGATTTAGTCGACGATTGGCCTGATCCTTGGGATTTAATTGCCGAAAATACCTATTGCAGTCTTGCAAAATGCTTAGGTATGTGCTATACTATTTGTATGTTAGAAAGACAAGACCTAGATAATGTTTGCATTTTGGAAGTAGATAATAACGACTATATAGTCCAAGTGAACAATGGATTATACTGTCTGAATTGGAATGTAAACAAAATAGTAAATATGAAACTAGAAGAAATAGAAGTAACAAGAAACATAGACTCTGCTGTGTTTGCACATAAGATCCGATAGAAAGGCCCCCAAATGACAATCCAAGTTACTAAAAGAGACGGAACCAAAGAAGCACTCGACATAGAAAAACTACACAAAGTAGTTTGGTGGGCAACAGAGAACATAGCAGGAGTGAGTGCTAGTCAAGTAGAAATTAGTAGTAATGTACAATTTTACGATGGCATTAGCAGTACAGATATACAGGAAACACTTATTAAAAGTGCGGCTGATTTAATTAGCGAAGAGACTCCTAACTATCAATTTGTTGCTGGTAGACTTATAAGCTATCACATAAACAAAATGGTATATGGTGGCTTTGAGCCATGGCACATTTATAAATTAGTAAAGCATAATGTTGATGCTGGATTTTATGACAGTGAACTGCTAACAGAGTACACTGAAGATGAGTGGAGTATAATCAACGGTTGGGTAAAACATGATCGTGATGAACAACTTACCTATGCGGCTATGGAACAATTCCGCGGCAAGTATCTTGTACAAAACAGAGTAACAAAAACACTTTATGAAACACCACAAATGTGTTACATGCTGATAGCTGCCACACTGTTTCAGGATTATGATCGTAAGACTAGACTACGTTGGGTTAAAGATTACTATGATGCTATCTCAACACATCAAATAAGTTTACCAACTCCGGTTATGGCAGGCGTTCGTACACCACAAAGACAGTTTTCAAGTTGTGTACTAATAGAAACAGATGATAGTTTAGATTCAATCAATGCAACTGCAAGTTCAATTGTAAAATATGTTTCACAAAAAGCAGGTATTGGAATTAATGGTGGACGCATTAGAGCATTAGGGTCACCAATACGCAATGGCGATGCTTACCACACTGGTGTTGTGCCATTTTATAAAATGTTTCAAGCGGCCACACGTAGTTGTTCGCAAGGCGGAGTGCGTAACGGAGCGGCAACACTTTATTACCCACTGTGGCACTTAGAAGTTGAAGACTTACTAGTACTAAAGAATAACAAAGGCACAGAAGACAACAGAGTTAGACATATGGACTATGGTGTACAGTTTAACAAACTGATGTACGAACGTTTAATGAGTGGTGGAGATATTACACTTTTCTCTCCAAATGATGTTCCAGGATTGTACGACGCATTCTTTCAAGACCAAGATAAGTTCCGTGAACTATACGAAGCCGCAGAACGCAAAACAAGTATACGTAAAAAGAAAATAAGTGCCACAGAACTGTTTAGTGCATTTATGCAAGAAAGAAAAGACACTGGTAGAATATATTTACAGAACGTGGACCATGCTAACGAACACAGTAGTTTTAAAACTGACGTAGCACCAATCAAGCAGAGTAACTTGTGTTGCGAAATAGACTTGCCAACAAAGGCATTGAACGATGTTAACGATCCAGAAGGTGAAATAGCCTTGTGTACATTAAGTGCTATCAATTGGGGTAGTTTTAGTAATCCAGCAGATATGGAAAAAGCCTGCACACTTGCAGTGCGTGGACTTGATGCATTGCTGACATATCAAAACTATCCTATAATAGCCGCACAGATGGCTACTGAAAATCGACGTCCTCTTGGTGTTGGGATTATTAATCTTGCATACTTTCTAGCAAAGAACGATGTAAGTTATACAGATCCTGATGCACTTAAACTTGTTGACACATGGGCACAACACTGGAGTTATTACTTGATCAAAGCCAGTGCTGATCTTGCAGTCGAGTTTGGTGCATGCCCAAAGAACGACGAAACAAAATATTCAGATGGTGTGCTACCAATTGATACGTATAAGAAAGATGTTGACGAACTAGTAGTGCATGTTGATTGTGTTGACTGGACAGGATTAAGGACACAACTTAGAGAAACTGGAATACGAAATTCAACACTAATGGCACTGATGCCAGCAGAAACATCAGCACAAATATCTAATAGTACAAACGGCATTGAACCTCCGCGTGCCTTTGTTAGTATCAAACAAAGCAAGGACGGTGTACTAAAACAAGTAGTTCCAGGATATGCAAGATACAAAAACAAATATGAACTGTTATGGGATCAAAAGTCACCAGAGGGTTACATAAAGATTATGGCAGTTATGCAAAAATATATTGATCAGGGTATAAGTGTAAACACATCTTACAACCCTGTACACTATGAAGACGAAAAGATACCAATGAGTGTCATGCTACAACATCTATTGCTTTGTTATAAATATGGACACAAGCAGTTGTATTACTTTAACACCTTTGATGGTGCCGGAGAAATAGACATTGACAAAATGAACGAAACACAACAAAACAAACTTACTATCGAAGAGCCTATGTACGAAGAAGCCTGCGATAGTTGTACAATATAGGAACCACAATGAGTGTATTAAATACTGCCAATAGAGACCATACGACTAGTCTTGCATTTTTAGATCCAGCAGGAGGAGTTGGAATACAAAGATATGATACATTGAAGTACAGACAGTTTGATAAACTAACTGATAAACAGTTGGGTTTCTTTTGGCGACCAGAAGAAGTAGATGTACTACGTGATGCAAAGGACTTCAAAGAACTTACTGCAAATGAAAAGCATATTTTTACAAGTAATCTTAAAAGACAGATACTTCTTGACAGTGTACAAGGCAGAGCACCTAACGAAGCATTTTCACCTATTGTAAGTTTGCCTGAATTAGAAAACTGGATTATCACTTGGACGTTTTCAGAAACAATACATTCGAAAAGTTATACACATATTATCCGTAACGTATATTCTAATCCAAGTAAGATATTTGATGAAATGATGGATATTCAAGAGATCATTGAGTGCGGTGATGATATTACAACATACTATGATGACCTTATAGAATCATGTAGTTACTACAAATTACTTGGCGAAGGTACACATACTGTTAATGGTAAGAAGATAGTTATTGATTTATATGAACTAAAAAAGAAACTGTGGATATGTTTAGCAAGTGTAAACATCTTAGAAGGTGTGCGTTTTTATGTGTCCTTCGCATGTAGTTGGGCGTTTGCTGAACTTAAGAAGATGGAAGGTAATGCTAAGATTATTAAGTTTATTGCACGTGATGAGAATGTCCATCTAGCAAGTACTCAACAACTTATGAAAATCCTACCGCAAGACGATCCAGACTTTGTAAAAATACAAAAAGAGTGTGAACCACTGGTTATAAAAATGTTTGAAGATGCAGTTGAACAAGAGTGTGCATGGGCAGACTATTTGTTTAAAGATGGATCAATGATAGGGCTCAATGCACAGTTGCTTAAAGAATATGTACAATGGATTGCAAATAAACGTATGATTGCCGTTGGAGTACCTAGCAGTTACAAAGGTGCATCAAATCCACTTCCATGGACGCAAAAATGGATTGCTGGAGGAGATGTGCAAGTAGCACCACAAGAGACAGAGATTACAAGTTATGTTAACGGTGGAACAAAACAAGATGTTGATAAAAATAGTTTTGCAGGATTTTCATTGTGACCGTACTTGCTATCGGTGATAGCAATGTAGAACCAGGAGTAAGAGGACATATGGGAAACTGTGCTCATGCTTTTTCTCGTGCAATTGGACACGGAGATGCACACTGTTGTGGAAAAGGCGGCGCAAGTAATCATTGGGTTCTTGCAAACGTAAACAAAATACTTGATAATATCGAGCAGTATTCAGATCCAGTATTTTTTGTTGGATGGACACAATGGGAACGAGAAGAATGGGAATGGGAAGGACAAGACATATCAGTGTGTATTGGCCCTCATTTTCCTGTACCAAAAGAATTAGCACAACGTTACAATGACTGGCGTTCTAATATGACTGACAGTGCCATACAAGATATGCGTGATTTTTGGCATGAATTAATACACAATGTTCATGTAAGAATGACTGATATGGATATACCACATCAGTTTTGGAGCACCTATGATAACTTTGTAGGTATGACAGGAGATAGACAACTTGACTGGAATAGTACTTTTTTTATGCCTTATGAGATTAATGGTTGTATGAGCGAATGGTATAAGTCAAACAACATTGAACCAATTAAAAACGATATCTACCACTGGAGTGATGAAAATAGTACCATATGGGGAAACACACTAGCAACACAATACAATGAAAGGATGAATAAATGAGCGTAACAGTATATACCAGAGACTTATGTGGTTATTGCGATGCCGCAAAAGAGTTACTAACAAGTATGAGAGTACCATTCAATGAAGCAAAGATTGGCACTGATGTTACTAGAGAAGAACTGCTAGAAGTTGCACCAGGTGCAAAGACAGTTCCACAAATTGTTATACAACACAAGGTTATTGGTGGGTACGATGATCTTTGTGCATACATTGAAAATACAGGATGGAACGGCTCCGGATACTAATTAACTGTATGTACAATATCTGGAACAAATGGGGCACACTGAGAACAGTGATGCTTGGAGAATGCTATAGTCCAGAATTTTTCAATGATATTAAAAATATCAAAGTTAGATCAGCACTACAACGCATTGCCAGTGAAACACAAGAAGATCTTGAAGGTTACGAAAAATTTTTAAAAGACTTTGGGTGTAATGTTATTCGACCGGATATGGATAAGAATGATTCTATTATGAATTATATTGGTCATGACGGAAAATTAACATTCATACCAGGTAGTCCATTGCAACCAAGAGATAATCAATTGGTCATTGGTAACGATTTATTCTATACACACGATCATGATCATCCAGGAATAAAACAAAAACTAACTAGATACAACAACGACTTCAAATATATACCTTCTCCACTGAGTGAAGATTCTTTTAATGGACACAGAGGAGAAGATGCTCCTGATTGGCCATCACATACAGATTATGTAGAAAGATTTTGCAACAAACAACCACTAAGTGATAAAACTCATATACACAATGAAATTTTAGGTATATATGAAAAAGAAATACCTTTTAACTTTGCTATACATGCTCCATCTATCACTGTAGTTGGACGAGATATATACATTGATATCAAAACTGAAGTGGATTCTGTATTAGTTAATTATTATTTTAAAGAGTTTGCAAGAATGTTTCCAAATTTTAAAATTAATGTACTAAACATTGGTGGACACAATGACGGGTGTTTTCATACAATTAAACCTGGTGCAATATTAAGTCTTAAAGAAATACAAACTTACAATGACACCTTTCCAGACTGGGATGTTTGTTATTTGCCAGATCAAAGTTGGGATAAAGTAAGACCATTCATTGAACTAAAAATTAAAAATAGAGGTAAATGGTGGGTTCCGGGTGAAGAAGAAAATGATGAATTTACACATTTTGTAGAAACATGGTTACAAGATTGGGTTGGTTATGTAGAAGAAACAGTATTTGATGTTAATGTGTTAGTATTAGATGAAAAACATGTTTGTGTCAGTCAGCAGGACAACGAAACAGTAAATGCATTTCTTAAAAAGCACAACATGGAACCTGTTTATGTGCCCTGGCGTCATAGATACTTCTGGGACGGTGGGTTGCATTGCATTACACTTGATCTTGTAAGAGAAGGTACACAACAAGATTATTTTCCAAACCGACAAAACTCAATAACAGACAAAGGATTTTAAATGTTAGAAAAAGATAAGATTTATTCATTCAGACTTAGTGACAGCAGTGAAATTATTGCTAAAGTTATTAGTACTGATTCGACCTCAACTACAATTTCAAATCCATTTTCATTAATTCCTACTCAGCAAGGTGTACAGTTGTTGCCTGCATTGATGAGTGCAGATGAGACAAAAAATGTGACCATAAATACAAATAACATTACAATGTATGTAGAAACAAACAAAGATGTTATTGCAAGTTATATACAGGCAAGCACTGGTATTGTTACTGCACCAAAAGGAATACTAAAAGGATAAACATGCCAGGAGCCGTAAGAATAGGTGATGTAAACTCAGCAGGTGGAGCCGCAGTCGGCATCGGTGCATCTACTGTAATCATCAATGGCAGGCCTGCCTGTTTGGTTGGAACATCAGTAACTGCTCATCCTTGTTGCGGAGCACCAGGTTGTGGTATCCATTGTTCTGCAGTAACTACACTAGGATCAACAAGTGTGCTTGCAGAAAATACACCTATCAATTACGTTGGATCACCAGACACTTGTGGACATACACGAGCCAATGGTAGCTTTGACGTACTGATTCCGGCAGGTTAGTTATGGCGTGTGGTGGAGCAATTACAGCAACAGTGCTAACCGCAGGTGCTGGCATGGTCGGAGACGTTGGCGGAGAAGTTTTAAAGTCAACCAGTGGAATTACAAATAACATTACAGATAGTGTCACTGGATTAACCGGCGATGTCAGTATGGCAAGTTTTACTAGTGGACAATCTGCCTTCCAAGGTTTGAGCTCAAGCACGGCACTTACAAGTACAATAGGTAAGGTAAGTGCCTTAGGCGGTACTATGCCACAAACTTTTAGCAACATGGCAAGTGGACTAGGTGATAATACCTTTAGTGCAGGATTTGATGTGTTCTCTGGTGATGCACTTTCGGTCTTAGGACCGGCTGCAGGTATAGGAAGTGTACTTCCTGCTGGCTTAACAGAAGCAGCCAAAGTAATGGGCGGAAGTGTAGCTGGCGCTGATATACTAGGTAGTGCTAGTAAGTTTGGAAGTGTTTTCAGCAGTGCAGACGGATTTGTAGGCAGTGCTAATCAAATGATAGCAGCCGCAACAAACAGTGCAAGTGCCTTTGCTGGTGGTACGTTTCCAGGCATGGACGGTATAATGAGTGGGAACCTTACAGGACTCACAAATGCACTACCAGATTTTGGCGTTGACCTTGGAAGCCTCGGAAGTACTATAGACTTTGGAAGCATTGGTGATCTAGGATCGCCGGGACAACTTTTAAAAAATATGGACATTGCTGGTAACCTTGGACCTATGTTTGACAAAGTTGCTAATATCGCAGTTGATCCTCGTATTGCTGGTTCTTTAGGGGGAGATTTAAGTACTATTACGAATGCTATCGGCGGCGCCACTGATGGATTAACCATAGGGGATCTTGGTGTTGATATAAACAAAATAGCACAAATTGGACCTGCGTTACCTAATAATATACAGAGCCAAGTCTTTGATGCATTTGATGGATTATCAACTGCAGAATTAGGCGACGTAAAAGGTATCCTTGGAAACACCCAAGCGGCAATAGCAAAAGGCGGTGACTTGATGAATCCGCAAAAACTATTCCCTACAAGTTTTTCAACACTCACTGCACCACTTAGAACTGCAAGTGTCGGCGATAGGGCAATCTACACTACTGACGGCGCAGTGAATGGAGAGTTTGCTAGTTTAGGAAATGAATTAGCAGGTGCCTTACCAGATGATCTTGCAGTAGCAAACGGAGCACTTTCAAGAAGTTTTGGACAAATAAAAGGAGTCGATGGAACTACCGCTAAGTTGCTATCAACTGCAAGTACAACTGCTGAAACATTCAAAGGTTTAGATCTTATAAAAGGACAAACACAGTATGTTCCAACAGCAGTTTCAAACTTTTGGACCACTACGTATAAATCTCAAAGCGGAATTACTCTAGCTACAGGGCCAAATGGAACTTATACTATTAGTGATGTAATTGGATATGCCGCTGGGTATAACAGTGCCGCTCCACTACAACAAAACAAAATAGAGATGGAAAAACTAATTGCTTCTGGTGCAATGAATGTGTTTACACAAGACTCAGGATCAGGAAGTGCTAGTACAGGCATATACAAAGTAATAGATTATTTTTGTGATGGTGCATACAATCCAACACCTCCAGCAGTGTCGCCTTACGTTATACCAGCAGGGGTATACGGTGCAGGAAGTTATGCAACACAAACCCTTGCATTTGAAGCCATTATAGATGCCGCTAAAACTTTAATTACTAATTTTTTTAATGCAAACCCTGGAGCACAAATTATACAACGTAATTTTAAACGTATGCAAGAACAACAAGCACGAGAGAAACTTATTCGTGTCAAGATGGATTTAGATCTAGCTGTGGTACAAGCACAGGACAATACTGCAATACAACTTGCCGCTAACTTACCATCTTATGCACTCGATACAACAGCTGGCGGAGCAAGTGAGTTATTAGAACGTGTAATGAATTTTAGCAGTACAGGTGGACAAGCTGCCGTTGGTGCAATGCGTGAGGCCAGAAATTTAGATAAACTAGCAACTGCAAATATACAAACAGATGCTCCAATACCCAGCACCCCACCAGCAAACCCAGGACAGATTGCTAGTTCAACTTTTACTGTAGCAGAAGCAGATGCAGTAATAATTAGAAATTAACGGTTGACAAACCCATAAAACCGTTGTATACTTATAGTATGATATGTAACAGGAATGGAGACATCACTCGTGCTAAACAAAATAAAATATACTTCAGAAAATTATAACGGATTACAAGTGGCTTGCGATTGGATACAAGATCTCGAGGAGAACAATAGTCGCTTACACAAAGAAGGTGTAATTGAAAAAGCACTTGTGGCTGCCAGACTAGGAAGTCATAGTGCAGAATCGTTCTTGTACAACTGCTACCTAGCATATAATCCATACTTCATGTACAATATTAAACAAGTCGCAGAAACATCTGGCTATGAACACAGGGATAATCCGTGGGTAGCATTTTGGGGTTTATGTGAAAGTTTACGTACAAGAACAGTAACCGGAAATGCAGCCAGAGAAGCAGTGCAACTAATGAGTGAAAGATTTGACAGTGATCAATGGAACTTATTAGCAAGACGTGTGCTTATTAAAGATCTACGTTGTGGTATTACAAGCAAAACACTTAACAAGATAGTTGGTAAAACAGAATGGAAGATTCCTGTATTTGAAGTACAACTTGCAACAGATTCAAAAGGCCATCCTAAGAAACTTGCAGGCGAAGTTATGATTGAGCCTAAGTTAGATGGTGTAAGAACTATTGCAATCATTCATGCAAATGGTACTGTAAACTTGTACAGTAGGAACGGTAAAGAGTTTGAAAACTTTCCTCATATTGCACAAGAACTTAGTAAGATTGCAACTACATTTCGATCACATGATACAGATGACTTGGTAATTGATGGTGAGATTACTGGTAAGAGCTTTCAAGAACTTATGAGAGGTGCTACAAAAAAGGACCATAAGGCAACTGACAGTGTGTTTAATGTGTTTGATTTTATGAAACTCGAAGATTTCAAACGTGGCTTTTGTAACACAAGACAAATTGATAGACTACTTGCATTAGAAAGTATAGTAAATAGAGTACAGATGAAAAATGTGGTTATGGTTAAAGGTAAGCAAATTAACTTAGACGAGCCCGAAGCACACGAATTTATGGCAAAGTATGCAAACGACTGTGTTGCTGAAGGTTACGAAGGCATTATGATTAAGAAACTTGATGCGCCATACGAATGTAGACGTAGTACATTTTGGATGAAGTGGAAGCCAGTGATAACAGTAGACTTGGAGGTCATTGACATTGAAGAAGGAACAGGAAGAAATGCAGGACGTTTGGGAGCTCTTGTATGCGAAGGTGTCGACGACAATCGTACCATACGTGTTAACGTTGGAAGCGGCTTGTCTGATAGTGATAGGGATAACTTTTGGACTAGGAAAGATAGTCTAGTTGGTTACATTGTAGAAGTTAAAGCAGACGCAGTAACACAAAACCAAGACGGAACATACAGTTTACGTTTTCCTAGATTTGAGCGATTTAGAGGCTTTGAAGTCGGCGAGAAGATCTAATGCATAAAGTTTACTTTAACATTGGTTACATTGAACAATGGTACGAAATAATTAACGAATTACGTAAATGGTTCGGCACTGAATGGAAGGGCCAACGTGGCGTAAGAAAAAAGTTTCATGTAAGTAGATGGAGTTTTGACTCTCAAACTGTGTGGTTTATTATTCCAGACTTATCATTTAAGACTTTTATGGACTTAAAAATGTCAAACAACCCTAAATTAAAGTAAATACATTATGTTCTTAGCACTATTAATATTATTTGTAGCATTATGTTTAAGTGGTATAGCCGCTTATTACAGCATCATTGGTTTGACAGCCATCTTTGCAGCCGCAGTTGTGCCAATTATTGTGATGGGCGGAGTACTCGAAGTTGCAAAACTAGCCTGTACAGTTTGGCTACATCAACATTGGAATCGCGTCAGATGGGTAATGAAAGCCTATCTTGTGCCGGCAGTTGCAGTACTGATGTTCATTACATCAATGGGTATATTTGGCTTTCTAAGTAAAAGTCACATTGAACAGAGTGCAATGGGCACTGAGCAAGTTGAACAAGTAAAAGTTATTGACGACAAATTACTGCGAGCACAAGCAAAAGTTCAACGTTGGAATGCTGAAATAGGTAGACTCAACAGAGGCGAAACCAGTGGACGTATCGACGGACTTATTGTTAGAGAACAAGCACGTATTGATACTGCAAACAAACGTATACAACCACAGATTGATGCAGAAAATAACAAAGTAAAAGGCTTACGAGAACAAGCAGATAAAGAGATAGCACAACAAAACAAACGTTTAGAAGATGCACAAAAACGTACAAATGCAGATATTACTATCGCAGAAAGACGTTTAGCACAACTTGATAAAGACGTGGCTGCCTATACATCACAAGGTACAACCACCGGGGGAGTATTTACTGCTGACGTTGATAATGTAAAAAAAGGCAATCAACTCCGGGCAAGCCAAAAGCCTGAACGTGATGCACTAGAAAAATCTATTAAAAAAGCAAAGCAGTCTGAGATTGGTGTAGCAAGTAGAGTACAACGTGAAATAACAAAAATTAACAATAGACTTGCAGATCAAATTAAAGTTGTAGAAGCAAACGTAGCCAAAATACGTACAAGCATTACCAAAACTATAGATAGTGCCAATGCAAATATTGCAAAGTATACACTAGAAGCAGGAAGCAGTAATAAAAATGTTGATGTAAGAATCAAAGAACTAGAATTAAACATAGAAAACATTCAGCCATCAATCGACGGTTTACGTGAAGAAAAGTTTGTTTTTGAAAAGAAATATCGTCAGTTTGAAGCAGAGGTTGGTCCGGTTAAATACATAGCACAGTTAATATACGGGGAAAGCCCAGATCAAAATCTTCTCGAAGCAGCAGTTAGATGGGTGATTATATTAATAGTAGCAGTGTTTGATCCACTTGCTATAATGATGCTACTAGCCGCCACTGAGACATTTGCATGGCGAAGACAGGAAAAGAGACAAGCAGATGAGAATATTACGACGATGCCGAGCCATGTGCCGGTTGAAGAGGATAAGGAAAAACCAGCAGAAAAGGTCGAGCCCGAACCAGAGTCTGACGAACCAATCGACGATGCAAAGACAAATGCAGAGTCTGAAGAGATTGGAAAAGAGGATATCCAAGATGGAGGACCAGCTGGAGAACATATTGATAACAATAAAGAAGATACTAGTGAACCGATCTTAGAACGTACACTACATGTTGAGCATATTGTATTGCCGGAGCCTGACGAACAAGAAGTTAGAACTCCTGCAATTGTATACGAATCTGAATATGTACCCAATCCAGAAATTGAAGAAGAAGAAGTTGTAACTAAAGTAATCAGCGATACGCCAAAACAGGGTGCAACAGTAATGCATCTCAATGATGGCAGGCAAGATGAACCAATATTCATTGAAGAACCAACTGAAGAAGAGGTACAAGCTGTAGAAGAAGATATCTTTGGATGGAAAGAAGAAGATGATAACGATCCAAGCAAACGAGCTAAACGTATATGGAAAAGATTGAACCCAGACAACACACTAAAGCATCAGGAACAACTGTTAGCAAGTGGTGATATTGATGAGTTGCCTTGGCAACAGTATGTAGAACAAAGTGATGAACAACTTGAAAAATTTGCAAATAGTAGTTTTGGTCCTGGCAACTTTCCTACGCCTGCAATCAAAGGAGATACATTTATAAAAACTGATGTATTACCGAGTACACTACATAAATTCAATGGCATAAAATGGATTGAAATTGACAAAGATAAAACAGACGCATTTGCTTATAATGAAGACTATATACAACATTTAATTACTAAACTTGGTTCTGGAGAATATGATCCAGAATTACTTAACGATGCCGAAAGAAGTCAAATTGAATTACAACTTAAGAGTCAGGACTTATAATGGACGAGGAAACTAGCAAACAATACGAAAAATGTAATTTTTGTAATAAAGCCAAGAACGACGTCAAAAAGCTAATTGTTGGGGATAGTGTAGCCATTTGTAACGAATGTGTTGATCTATGCGGTGATCTATTACAAGAACTAGCCCGTACGACAGTAAAAGCCCTGGATTTTAAAGAGATTGATCCAAGAGAATTAAAGGAGTTTCTTGACAAATATGTAATAGGACAGGATAATGCAAAAATGGTACTTTCAGTTGCAGTTGCCAATCATTACAAAAGAATTAACAATACTTCCAAAGAACTAGAACTTGACAAAGCAAATGTCTTATTGCTAGGTCCAACTGGTTGTGGAAAAACACTATTGGCAAAAACTGTAGCACGTTTCTTAGATGTACCGTTTGCAGTAACAGATGCAACAAGTATAACAGAAGCAGGTTATGTAGGTGATGATGTAGAAACACTTATTGGTAAACTACTAAGCAATGCAGGTGGCAATGTTGAAAAATGTCAAAGAGGTATAATATTCCTTGATGAAGTAGATAAGATAGCAAGAAAAAGTGAAAACAGTTCAATTACACGTGATGTAAGTGGCGAAGGTGTACAACAAGCATTACTTAAAGTAGTTGAAGGAACTGTTTGCAGAGTGCCGATGCCAGGAGCAAGTAGAAAGAACCCACAAGCAGAGATGGTTGAAGTCGACACATCAAATATATTGTTTATAGCAGGAGGTGCATTTGTTGGCATCAATGATGTGATAAAAAGACGTGCAGAAGGATCAGGCATTGGCTTTGGCGTCGAAGTAAAAACAAATGACCAAGGTAGTCTACACGACTTAGAGCCAGATGATTTAGTCAAGTTTGGTATGATTCCAGAATTTGTAGGACGTTTTCCAACTTGGGTGGGACTTACCGAACTAAGCAAAGAACAACTTATGTTTGTATTAACTGAAATAAAAAATAGCTTGGTTGCACAATACACTTATCTGTTTGAAACAGATGGTGTACAACTTAAATTTAGCAACGAAGCACTGCTTGAGATCGCAAAAAATGCGGCAACACGTAAAACTGGAGCAAGAAGTTTGCAAGCCGAGCTTGAACGAATATTGATGCCGCATATGTTTAGCCTAAAAGAATATGCTAAACAGGATATTACCGAAGTAGTTATAACTCCAGGACTAGTTAAGAAACCAATTAAATTAGCTGCCTAGCTGGCCTTTTTGCATATGCAAGACGATTTGCGATAGTTCAGTATCTTATGAACTAGAGCACGTTTCCGTGCGTCAGCAAACTTCTTCCATTGATATGGTCTGTAAGTCATTTTGCCACCCTCCCTAAGTAAATGGTTAGGTGCGTTCCTTCAGCGATTGCCTACTTCCGCCCTCTCGGGTGAACGTACTTTTATTTATAACATTTATTATGCATTTCACAAGAAAAAGGTTGCTCTTTTTGCATAATCCGGTTATACTATGTGTATGTATAAAGGTAAACAAGTTCATTTTTTTGGTTTTAGAGGCTACGAGTACGTTAGTGCAACGAGAGTTTGGGGTCAGCCTGACTTCATACATCCTGTACACGATAAACG
>Ga0209634_1002054_pt1 | contig 14277 bp, 14 predicted proteins | sample LinPmetageLP40_FD_184043 | JGI IMG/M metagenome (GOLD analysis project Ga0209634, IMG submission 184043) | Marine viral communities from the Pacific Ocean - LP-40 (SPAdes) (version 2) | ecosystem: Environmental > Aquatic > Marine > Oceanic | place: Pacific Ocean | collected 2010-08-26
ATCACCAAAAGAGTTGTTTTTCCATAGTCATACTCCCCAAGGTAGTCACCCTGAACTTGTTTCAGGGTCTGTTGGAGAGCATGACTGTACGGAGAAAATCCAGAAACGACAGGAAACATACTACTACTCCAGAGAATTTCCCTAGGGGAGTCAGGTCTTTCGACCTGACTAACTGTAAATCATGGCAAAGATCCCTTCCGGGATGACTTATTGGGTGATTACATTACCACAGGAAATACCCATTCATTTTTTAAAAGCCATTTCCCTGGTCTTTACCCGGTTCAGTATCTGATAAGTGCACCTTTACCCTGGCTTCCATTTCCAGCAGTTGCTCATAAGTGATTTTGTAAAGTCCTCAAAGGCTTCCAGTGATGTGGTGCTGTTGCCAGTCGCTCCGTCTATTGGGTTGAGGACAGCAGCAATCTCACCATGACCAGCGATATCATCGAAATGTATATGCACAGGATGAAATTGGCCTTTTTCTGTACCAATGAGATTTAATATAATCACTGCATCTTTATTTTGAGTTTCTTTGATTGATACAGTCCCTGAAACGGTGTAGTCTGATCCTTGATAGAGCGTATAGACCGCTTAGTTGCCGGTTAGGTTTGTGTCAATATTAGTCTCGTTGCTTTCACATACAGTGAGCGTAGCAATTACCAGTAGAGAAGCGATGTGTTTTTTTTGGATGTTTTACTAGTGGAATCAATTTTATATAAATAATTGGCATCAAATATGATTACAAATCTGTAATTTTAAAATTGCCACTTGATAAGTACAACAAGCTAAACATGGAAAATGTTCGCCATCTATTCAATGGAATAGCCTTTTTTTTATTGCTATCCTGCGCACCTGCAGTATCCAATGTCAATGCACTGCAAACCAGTGAACTAGAGAAACCTTCATGGGTTTCTAGCAAGCCTGTTAGTGGTTTTTATTATGTTGGCATTGGTTATAGCCAAAAAAGTAGCAGTGAGAATTACCTTCAGTCTTCTAAGCAAAATGCATTGGATGATATGATTTCGGAGATTCGAGTCAATATTTCTAGTGTCTCTGTGCTCAATCAGATGGATAATACGGATGGATTTTCTGAACAATACGAATCAATGATCAAAACAACTGCCTCTGATGATGTGGAGGGCTATGAGCTGGTGGATACTTGGGAGGGCGATGGGCAGTATTGGACTTATTATCGATTGTCTAAAGAAAAATATAGGGATCGAAAGGCTGCAAAAAGAAGAAATGTACTTGATTTAGCAACTGATAACTATCTCAAAGCAAATCAATTGATTGAAAAGGGAGAGATAGCCAGCGGACTGACATTATACATCAATGGACTCTATACAATGGCTCCTTACCTTGGAGAAAGTAATGAAATCAGCGTTGGAGGGGATAGTATATTGTTAGGAAATGCTCTTTATGATAAGATTCAAAACACGTTTAATGATTTGGTTATAACCTCCGAACAAGAGCAATATCTTATCAATCGAAGATTGAGTAAAGATGAGTCGATAGAAGTGGCGGTGAGGACAAAGTCTGAAAATAATCAAGTGAGCGAATTCCCGCTAATGGCAAATTTCTCTACAGGAGCAGGTATAGTTATTCCAGAATACACAACTGATGAGGACGGAGTAGCTACTATCTTATTATCAAGTATCAGATCTAAGGAATCCAAACAAGTGATCACCATCATGCCTGATATCGATAAACTAACACCTGAAAATACCGATACAAAGAAGTATGGACTTTTATTAAAGAGTTTGCAATTGCCTCAAAAAAAATTACAGCTTCAAATTCAAAAACCTGTAGTCTATTTGGAGTCGGTGGAGAAAAAGCTTGGAGAGCCAGTGAGCAGTAAGCAGGTCTCTGATAAGATCAAACAACTATTGTCTGAAGAGGGATTTACATTCGGGAGAATAAAGGACAAGGCAGACCTCTGGGTTGAAGTAGCAGCTGATACAGCAAAGGGGAAAGCCTCAGGAAGCATCTACATTACTTACTTCAATCTCAGTATCAATGTAATAGATATGACTACTGGGGCGGAGATTCATCATGCAGGAATTGATAGGCTGAAAGCCTATAGTCTGAATTATGGAAGGTCAAGCCAGTCTGGTTATGATAAAGCCTTAGAGATATTGGAAAAAGAAACTATGCCAAAGTTAATCGAAGAGATTTTACGGTAAAATTAAGTTTGGCTTTATTGTTGTTAATGTATATAATTATAAATTGAATCTATAAATTAAAGTAACTATGAAAAAATCATTATTAACTAATCTAGTAGCTCTGAGCGTAATGGGAGTGTTCGTTTATGGCTGTAAAAGTTCTAAAAATGCTACACCTAAAGGTGAGGTAGAAGTTATTGTACCCTGTTCCGGACCTGACTATTTCACCACGAATAAGTCGTTCAGATCTAACTCTATAGGAGAAAGTAGTGATCAGGTAACTTCTAAAAAGAAGGCACTGGCGAATGCAAGAAATGAACTTGCTGCAAGTATACAAACAACGGTGAAAACCGTGACCGATAATTACGTCAATTCAAGAGAGTTCAATAACAAAGAAGAAATCGAGGAGAAGTTTGAGAGCTTAAACAGAGAGGTCGTAAATCAGAAGCTATCTGGGATCAAAACGATTTGTGAGAAGCTTGTGAGGACACAAGAGGGTAGATACAAAACGTATATCGCTATCGAACTGTCTGCTGATGAATTGGTGACAGAATACAACGAGCGTTTGTCTAAAGATGATCGATTGAAAATCGATTACGACTATGAAAAATTCAAAGAGACATTTGATGCAGAAATGGACAAAATGAGTAATAATTAATTACTGTCATCCGAGTAAATTTTAAAAGGAACAAAAAAATTCGATTATTATCAAATTTCAAGCTTTTTACTTCACAATGAAAAACACCCCTCTGTGTCTCCCCTCAAGGGGAGAATCGCAAGTATCCCCTTGAGGGGATTATAGGGGTGTTGTTCTCACAGAAACACATAATAGTACGTTTTTTACTCGGACGACAGTAATAATTAATCTTATTTTTTAATTATATTGAAAGCCATTCGACAACTGTTGAATGGCTTTTTTAATGCCCAATCTCCAATACGATCTTTCCTGTATTCAAGTTGGCTTCCATGTATTGATGTGCTTCCTGCACTTGCTCCCAAGGAAATACTTTGTCAACGATTGGTTTGAGTCGTCCATCGGTAAGCGCTTCATATCCAAACTCGTTGAACGATTTTGTCAGTTCTATTTGATAATTAAGAGATCTACTTCTCAGTGTAGATCCCATGACTTTGAGTCGTTTCGAAATCATTGGGACTAAGTTTATATCGGGAACTTTGACCCCACCAAGAAATGCCAACATCACCATTCTTCCATCCATAGCCAGACTGTTGAGATTTTGTTGGTAATACGCTGCAGCCACAAAATCTAGGATGGCATCTACTCCTTTGCCATTGGTCAGTTTTTTTATCACTTCCTCAAAGTTCTGCGAATGATAATCAATGCAGGTCTGTGCACCTAAGTCCAGACATGTTTCATGTTTTGAGGAAGAGGCTGTCACATAAATAGTCGCTCCTACATGCTTTGCTATCTGAATAGCAGCAGTGCCTACACCACTACCACCAGCGTGAACCAGTATCTTTTCATGAGGCTGCAAGTTGGCATGGGATACCAAGGCCTGATAGGCTGTAAGGAAGGCCTCTGGTATAGCAGCACATTCTACAGAAGACATGTTATGAGGCATTGGCATCAGCATGTCTTCATGGATGGATGCATATTGTGCGTATCCTCCTCCTGACAGCAGTCCGAACACCTTGTCTCCTGATTTCCATTTGGTGCTACTGCTACCTAATGACACCACTTCGCCAGCGATCTCAAGTCCAATAATATCACTAGCGCCTACTGGTGGGGGATATTTGCCCTCACGTTGTAGGATGTCTGCTCTATTGATACCAGCTGCATGTACCTTGATCAATACTTCATGCTCAGCTAAAGTAGGAGTATCCGCATCTCCAATGTAGAGTCGATCAGCTCCTCCGAACTCACTTGTGAAAATAGCCTGCATTTTATTCAAGTCCTATTTGATCTATCAGGTAGATCAGTGATGCCATAGAAGCAGCACCGAGTTCTAGTTCTCTGCGATTCACCTTGTCAAAGGTGTCGCTATTGGCATGATGATAGTCAAAATATCGCTGAGAGTCTGGATAGAGACCTATCAAAGCTGGACCTTGATCAGCTAGTGGCCCAATATCTGCTCCGCCACCTTTGCCTTCAAAACTGTAAATGTCAAAAGGAGCAAAGTATTTTTTGAGTTGCAGATACGCATTTCGCTGCTCTTCTGTTCCTGAAAATCGAAAGCCTTTGGGGGAGAATCCACCAGCGTCTGACTCAATCGCAGCTATGTGTTTTTCTTTCTTTTCTTTTGCCAATCGGGCATATTCATTGCCACCGCGAAGACCATTTTCTTCATTCATAAACATCACCGCTCTAAGCGTGTGCTTAGGCTTGATATTGAGCACTTTGAATAACCTCAAAGCTTCTATCGATTGGACACAACCAGCACCGTCATCGTGCGCTCCATCCCCTACATCCCATGAGTCCAGATGTCCACCAACTATGATGTATTCGTCAGGATTAGTGCTTCCTTTGATTTCCCCCACAACATTATACGACAGCACATCAGGCAGCATTTCGCAGCTCATTTGGAGGTGAAATTTCAACTTTGGTTCGGCATTTCGCATTTCAAACAACACGTCAGCATCATTGGTGCTGATGGCTGCTGCAGGGATTTGTGGAGCGTCTTCTTTGTATATCAATGAACCCGTATGTGGAAAGTCATCCTGTGCTGTGCCCACAGTTCTTACGATGACACCAATCGCTCCATGCTTTGCTGCCTCAGAGGCACCCCAGACTCTCTGATCTACAGCTCCACCATATGCAGAGAACGTGGTCAATTTGGTTTGATCCATTGGGCGATTAAAAAAGACGATTTTGCCTTTGATGACTTTCTCTCCAAGCGTTGCCAGTTGATCCAATGATTGTACTTCTACTATTTGAGCGGTGATGCCCTTTGCCCCAGTTCCTACACTATTTCCAAGCGCCAATATGTTCACCGATCGCTCTTTGCCAGTAGCGATAATCTTGGCAGTTTCTTTGGCTCCTCTTACCCAATGTGGCACCATGACTGGTTGTAAAAAGACATTGTCAAAGCCATAAGACTCCATTTTCTTTTTACTCCATTCAACTGCTTGTGCAGCTTCGGGTGAGCCACTTAGTCTTGCTCCGACATCTTTGCATAGTTGCTCTAGCATCGGATAACTTTGGCCAGAACTTAGTGCGGTGCTAAATATCTCATTTACTTGATCTTGATGCGCGTTATCCACTGAAGATTGATTGCTCTCAGTAGTTAGCTCTGATAATAGTTCATTCGTTTGTTTTTCCTGAGCAAATACCTGAATACTCAGCATCATCAAAGCAGGGAGTAGTATTGATTTCATATGAATATGGGTTGATTGTGATGTAATTTCTTATTCCAAGAAAGATAATGTGAATGAGGATGATAAGCAACCTTAGTATTATGTGATTGCTAATTTTCACTTCAAAAAAGAAAAACGGCATATATTCGAATAGGTATAAAAAAAACCTACCTGAAGGCGGTCAGGTAGGTTTAGTGAAAGATTAAGCCAATTAATAATTTATCTCTCTTTGTTGTTTTCTATGCTGTCTAACAAATTGAGTAATCTATCACCTGTGAGCTCTACTAGAGGAGTAGCTTTGGGTTGTTGTTTGTCAATTTTATAATACTTTTCGTCATACTTTAAGTACGTAGAGATGTTGCCATCTTTATGGAATTCAATAATCTCATAAAGGTTAGTAAAGTCTCCATATAGTACTAACGCATTGTTTTTCACTAAGTAGTGGAAGCTATATTTTTTGCTATCCTCCAAACTTACTTCCAATGTGCTATGCGTCACTTTGCTTTTTGCAATCAAGTGATTTGTCGGAGCTTCCGTTTCGCTTACTTCCATTTCATCTTCAAACCCCTCACTTACGTTGGCTTCACTGATGACGATAGCATCTTTTTCTCCAGTTGTTGTTTCATCTAGTACCTGCTCAGTGTCTTGAGTAGGAGTAGAGGCTGTTTTTAATTCAACTGGTGCTGAATCCTTTTCAGTCGAAACTACTGGCTGTTCAGCTAGTGATTGGTCAGTAGCAGGTGCTGCTTGATCCACAATTTCTGATGTGATAACTTCTTCTGTTGGTATATTCGCTTGTTTGTCTCCTATTGAGAAGTAAGCTCCAATTGCTACTATTCCAGCAATGGCCACGCCTCCAAGTGCTTTTGTCAATGTACTTACTTCAGAACCTGTAGGAATAGCTGATACATCTATATTTCCTAGCATAGACTTCAGTTCTGCCTTCCTTGCAGCTTGAATTCCCTCTACCATCTCTTTCTGAAAGGAAAATTCCTTGCCCAATTGTGGGTCTTGTGTTACGGTTTGCTCGAATTGCTGCATCTCTTCTGCTCCCATCTCTCCTCCGAAGTACCGATCAATATTTTCAATGTTATTTGCCATTATATTCTTTAGTCTAAAAAGTCACTTTCTGCGTACTGTGATTTTACGATATTATCTAACTTCTGTTTGCATTTATATTTCTTTGTTTTTGCTGTATTTGTATTGGCAAAGCCCAATTGATCAGCAATCTCTTGCATGGACATCCTGTCAAAATAATAAAACATCAACACTTTCTTACAAGTTTCTCCCAATTGGCCGATACACTTGTGGATGATCTGTGCCCGTTCGACACTTTCATCATCCATAAATACAGGACTGTCCTTTTGTTCATGTGCCAACCTTTTCTTTCGTTCTAGTTCTTTGCGCCACAAATTTTTACAGATACTGTATATATATGTGCTGATTTTTGAGGTCAACACTAAATTACCACTAGTTGCCTTTTGCCAGAATACGATCAGTGCATCCTGATAAACATCCTTTGCCTCATCTTCAGTACCACTATTGGACAAGATCATCTTGGTCATCATCCGGTAGTTCTTTTTATAAAGCTCCTCCAATGCACTTTCATCACCTCTACATATTCTATCAAATATTTCAGCTTCCTTCATGCAGTTATGTTTCTATATACAAGTGATTATTTAATGGTAACCTGTGTGTATTATACAATAAATCAATAAATATTACATGGTTTTATCATGAATATGCAAATAAGGCTATTTGACAATAAGCCATTCTTGCGTACGATAAAAGAAGCCTAAGTATCCACGCACGTACAGTTTATCCTTTTCTCTCCATATCTTACACCGATATATGTTGCCGTTTTCAGGATCTAATATCTTCCCTCCAGTGTACTGATCACCATCTTTAGTCATATTTTGGATGATTTCCATGCCTATGATTTTTTGCTTGAAGCGTGGATCATCTTCATCGCATTCATCACAGATGGGGTCTGTGTCTTCCCCTTCTTTGGGAAATGTCTTTATGACTTTGCCCATGATCTCGTCTCCACTTTGATAAATCTCCACAATAGACCTTACATCTCCGGACTCATCATCTACAGATTTCCATTGACCTAGGATGTCTGATTGGGCTTGAACACCTAATATAGAAGTAATTGTAAGTAGTAGTGATAGTAATGTTTTCCTCATACGGGAAAGATAGGTAATAAGGATATGTAAGTCAATAAGAAAAAAGCTTGTTAATGAGTGTTACTCGAAAAGGACTCTGACTATTAATTCATTCAGTGATTCAGAGTCCATTACAAACTACTTGTCCTTAAATCAATACCTTCCTTACTCTCAACCAAGTCAAAGACGCTACTTCTCATTACTCAATAATAAGTCATGCTGCGCTAGAATTGTGCCAGGTAGGGTATCTCCCTTATTTAAAAATCCAATTTTTGCTAGAAGATCTTTGAAATTGTCTTTTGCAATCATTAAAATTCAAATTTTCTTAAATGTCTCATTATCTCTCTTAGAACTGTTTCAAAACCTGGTAAATCCTGAGTTTGATCAGCCATATATTTTTGCCAACGTCCTTTGTATTGTGGCAGACGTTGTTCTAGCTTTGCATGAAAATTAGCTGGATTCACACCTTTACTTTTACACTTTGTTTTAAATTCATTAATGTAGAAATCAACATCCATATCATGAACCTCTAGTAAATACCAGATATCGTAAAAATCACGAGCTTGCATTCACTGCATAGCGGAACGCAATTTCTCAACCAGTACCTCTTCTAAAGAATAACAAAGTAACTGATGATCTTCTTGATCTGCATATCCAAGTAACACGTTATTAATGACAAGTTCAAATACTAAAAATAAAGCCGACTTGTTGATGACTTATTTCATAACAATTCCTATGGGTGTCATGACCAAAAAAATCCTCAAAAGTGGAGACTGATGTGAGTGATGCGATTGTAAGAGAAGCTGGGTTGTTGACAGGTCTTGTTGATATCAAAGACAGTGTTATTTTAGCACGTCATTCCTGCGTAGGCAGGAATCTCACATATTGACCCTGCTACAGGTGATCGGACGTAAGTTAAGCTTTTAATTCTCAAAGAGAACCTTAAAGTGCAGTGTCGGCAGGCAAATCTCTTTTAACTTTTCAAAGACTACATTAGTCGTGCCACCACTTACTTTTAGATGTAATTGTCACTGTAACTACCCAACCTTATGCAAACATAGTGGTGGTACGACTTGGTTCGTGAAGAACCCCTTGATTTTAATTCACAATTTTTACTTGTTGAGTCCACTCCGAAAAGTCTAGTTTCGGTTCGTGAGGACACGAACCGAGGCGAAAATTAGCGAATACGCTTGTTTTGGAGTGATTGAAAAAGTCAAAAATGTGAATTTTGACTTTTCGGAGTGGACTCACTTGTTAGTAAATTTTATTGAGCTATTATCTTTAAAAGCGATTTCCCTGGCAGTGTCGGCAGATGATATAGATTCCTGCCTACGCAGGAATGACGCATTGAACAAAAAGAGTGCGTTATTAATATTACCCTTTCGTAAAATTTTTATACTGCTTTTTTTTAAACCATCCGATCCTCACATCAAACTAATTTATACCTATCTGAATGGTTACCGTCAATTTCTTCGACTTATTTCATAACAATCCCTAAGCTTTAAGATTGGGAATTTCTAATGTTACCGAAGTCCCTTCTTTTTCATTGGAATCGATTACGATTGTTCCAGAGAGTTTATCAATTGTTTCTTTGACAATATATAGTCCAAGGCCTGATCCCGCGTTGACATCAGTTGCTCTGTAAAACATTCTAAATATGTTTTTGATATGTTTCTTCTGTATGCCTTTGCCATTGTCTCGGATCGTTATTTTGGCAAGTTGTTTAGATATATTTACACCAACTTTGATGATGGGATCATGACCATTGCTATATCTGATTGAGTTGGATATGATGTTATTCAATATGACCTTCAACCGATTCTTGTCAGTGATCAGTGGATATTTTTCTTCAATTTCAATGTCCTTGATGATGTTTTTCTTGACATTATTGTGCATGTGAAGTTCAAAAACTTCATTGAGCAAACTTTTGATTGCGATCTTGTTCTTTTGAATTCCCAATCTTGAGTTTCTAGATAAGTCTATTATTTCATTGATGAATTCGTCTTGCTGGGTGGCGCTGTTGGCGATCATATTGAAATAATTTTTCAATTCCTCTACTTTGTTTTCACTTTTGGCCAGATTCGTAATTCCCAGCACGGAGGCTATCGGGGCACGCAAATCATGCGAGACGCGATAAACAAAATTATCAAGTTCTGAATTGGTCTTGCGCAACTTGGTATTGGTCAACTTCAATTTTTTCTCTGCTTGCTCCCTTGTCTCAATCTCTTCCTTGAGTTCTTTTGTTCTCATTGCAACATTCGTTTCGAGTTTTTCATTGAAATGTTGCAAGGCTGTTTGTGCCAAGGTTCTTTCGTGGGTAGTCGCATATAGAATGATGGTAGAAATTGTGATCAGTCCTACAAATATTTGCAGAAAAAGCATCGAGTTTAATTCATCCACTAATACAAATGGACCAATTTTATGAATCGTAATATAGATGGCAGTAAATGAGACGATAAGGATGCCAAGAGTTGTAATACGCAAACTAAATCTATAACCCAACCAGAGTAAAAATGGCATAACAATAAAGGGAAAGGCTTTTTCCAGCGTAGGAGCTATGCTCTCAATCCTCAGCGTAAGCAATGCAAGAGAGAAAATAGTGGCAAATAGTAGTGTCTCGAACGATTTTTGTTTGGTGATATGCAATTTGATATTTCCAGACCACGCAAGAATAAATGGCGTGATGATAAGTACACTTACCACATTGCTAACACACCATGTAGAAAATGCAGAAGTCCAAAGACTCATATCCAGCAATTGACCAAACACAAGAGCAGTAACACCTATCGCAGATCCAATCACGCACATGGCGATGGCTACAAATAGAAATATGAAGACATCGCCAGTTCTAAGAAATGGGTTTTTGTTTTTAATGAATTTGGCAATTAAAAAATAACCAAAAAGACCTTCAATAGTGTTGCCAATGGCTATGAGTGCAAGTGTGACAATAGTTGTGCTATTGAACGCAGTGTCAACATGAAGAAAAAGCAAAGCATGCGCCATGATCGAGCCAATAGTGATTGCTGGCCATGTTCTATACCCCATAAGCAATAGCAATGCGAGAGCCAAACCAGAAGGTATCCATAGAGAGATCGCTTTGGTTTCAGGAAATGAAAGCCAAATGCTAATATTGGCTGACAGAAAATAGAGAAATGCAACAAAGACTATTTTAATATCGTTGCTAGAAACGAATTGCTTGAGCGATTTCATAGGTGTAACCAATTAGGAAAAGTAAGTCTGATTCATTTAACACTTTCAAAGTACTACCATAATAACTTGATTAATAGATAGAAACAATAATTTTTCATATAAATCGTTGGAACTGGCTATATTTTCGATGAATGAATCTTGCGAATAAATCATGGCAACAGAATTGGTATGATTTTCAAAAGAAATCTAAGCCCATTTCATTGCAAAACTTAGAGCAAAACACTAAAAATGGTACCCCTGTCTATTTCAGTATTGACTTGTAGCTTTCCTCCATGTAGTTGCATGATTTGTTTGCAAAGCGGTAGTCCTATGCCCGAGCCCTCTTTTTTGGTAGTGTAAAAAGGAATGAAAATTTTATCCAACACATCTGGTGCAATGCCATGACCATTGTCCTGCACCATGATTATTTGTTGTTGTTCTTTTGTGGATATTGTTATCTCAATAATTGGGTTCTCTATTTTTTCCAGAGCCTCTGCCGCATTTTTGATAAGATTGATGAGTACCTGCTGAAGCAGTTCTGGATCGGCATTGATAGTTGTATTAAGACTATTTGGCTTGACTATGATTGATGCCTTCTCAAATGCATGTTGTTGGAGCGTGACCACCTGTTGGACAATCTCTGTAAGATTAATTTTCTGAAAGTTAGGAGTCGGTATGCGTGATAAGTTTCGATAGGCTTCTGTAAATCGATGTAAGCCATTGCTTCGATTTAGTATCACATTCAATCCTTCCATGAGATTGTTCAATGTAGAAACTTCCAATGTATTATCTTTTTCAAGATCGCTTTTGACCATATCATAGAGCGTGGAAGTCAGAGAGGTGATCGGAGTTACCGAGTTCATGATTTCATGAGTCAATACCCGAATAAGCTTCTGCCAAGCATCTAATTCTTGCGCATCAAGCTCATTTTTGATATCCTGAAAGGAAACAAGTTTGTATTCAGTGTCATGTAGTCTGAAGGCAGTCGCATGCAGTGATAAGTGCAGTAGATTTCCACATATATTGATTTTAAGCAGCTTCTTTTGGTTGGGTAATATGTTTTTTAAGGTTTCTACCAACTCCTTGTCAATATTTGCGAGACCATCTATATTCTGCAAGAATGGCTTATTTAGCAGGCTTTTGAAAGAATTGTTGATTAGATGAACTTTGCCTTGAGGATCGAAACTAATAATACCTGTTTTAACGTGTTCGATCATGGTTTCTAAGTACAAATGTTGAATTTCCTTTTCTGCACTTATGCTTCTAAACTTGCGATTGATTTTATTGAAAGTAGCATATAGATGAGCGAAGGATTTGCCCTTCGCTTCTTCATTGAATGTTGCGGTGAAATCTGCCTGCAAGAGCCCTAAAAGAAAAGCATTGAAGTCCCTATTGATCCGCTCGATATACCAAATCATCTCGGCTGCAATAAACACAAGTAGTACACCGAGATAGACACTGCGTAGATATTGTTCAGAAATAAGTACGAAATATACGAGCCCACAAATCGTGAGAATTATTAACAGAATTCTAATGACTAAGTTGAGGCGGAAGTTTTTAGATATTGTCATTTTTTTAAATTGCTGATTATTGATGTACTGATGTGTCAATTTGACCATGTGATTTGGATAATTAGTGAATTGTCACATCATCAAATTATCTCATCATTTAAAGTCCGTATTTCTCCATTCTCCTGTACATAGCCCCCCGACTAAGTCCTAATTCTTTTGCAGCATGGCTAATATTTCCACGATGTTTTTTGATGGCATTTTTGACTGCCCATTCTTCAAGTCCTTCTAGATTGTAGTTGTCAATAGTAGGGGCATTGTCTTCATTTTGATTGAGGAATAGAAAATCACCTGCTTGCAATTCACCGCCTTCACTCATAATCACCGAACGCTCTATAGCGTGTTGCAATTCCCTAATATTTCCTGGCCAGTGATAGTCTTGAAGTTTTTTGATCACATATTCTGGAATGCGAATGTTCTCTTTTTGGTATTTCTTGCAGTAGCTCTTCAGAAAGTGCTCTACAAGCAATGGAATGTCATCGATCCGTTCACTTAATGTTGGAATTTGCATGGCCACCGTGTTGATTCGATAAAGTAAATCTTCTCGGAAAACACCCTCCTTAACCATTTGTTTGATATTGCCATTGGTGGCGCAAACCACCCGTACATCAATATCAATGGCTTCATTTGTTCCAAGTTTTGTGATTGTTCGATTTTGCAGTACTGTAAGCAGTTTGGCTTGGAGTGGCAATGTTAAATTACCTATCTCATCTAAGAAGATAGTTCCTCCAGATGCGGCCTCGAATCTTCCAATTCGATCTTCTTTGGCGTCTGTGAAAGCCCCCTTTTTATGTCCAAATAACTCACTCTCGAAGAGTGTTTCTGAGACAGCACCTAAATCAACGGTAATAAACACCTCTTCACTTCGGTTAGAATTCTTATGAAGGGCCTTGGCTACCAGTTCTTTTCCAGTTCCATTAGCGCCAAGTATCAGCACATTCGCTTCAGTAGTTGCTACTTTTTCTATCTGCTTATAGATGTTTTTCATCTCAGCAGATTGACCAATAAAATCTGCGTATTGATTGTTAAGATTTGTGATATACTTTTGTTTGGAACGTAAGTGTTTGACAGTCCTTTTTTCTTGATTGAGTTTGTAGGCAGTATTGACCGTGGCGAGGAGTTTTTCATTCTGCCATGGTTTCACCAGAAAGTCCGATGCACCTTCTTTGATAGCCTCTACTGCCAAATTGATATCGCCATATGCCGTCATGAGTATCACTGATGTATCGGGAGATAGATTGACTATTTTTTTTAGCCATTTCATACCTTCTTTTCCAGAGGATTCTCCTTGCTGAAAATTCATATCAAGCAATACTACGTCTATATCCAATTTTTGTAATTCTGAGGGAATTTTGTCCGGCAGATGAATGGTAGTCACTTGGCTAAAATGTTGTTCTAAGAACATTTTTAGGCTGAGTGCCACATAAGCATCATCATCTACTATGAGTATTTTTCCTTTTTGTTTCATTTGCTATACCTAGACTTACCAAGTTTTTAAAACTTGGTAAGTCTGAGCTGTCATTTAGTTATTGTCAATATAAATATCTCCTTCAAAGTGTTTCATTTCTTTATGAAATTGGGCAGCCTTACCAAGCCTTTGAGGCTTAGTAAGGCTCTCACCTTGTTCAGTGTTACTAAGTCTTTGAGGCTTAGTAAGACTCTCAACTATGAGGATTTTTCCTTTTTGTTTGTGCATTTATTAGATTTTATGTCATTGAGAGAGCTTTACTAAACTTTTAAAGTTTAGTAAAGCTAATTTCTTAGTTGTTATCAATATAGATATCTCCTTCAAAATGTTTCATTTCTCTATGAAATTGGGCAGCCTTACCAAGCCTTTGAGGCTTAGTAAGGCTCTCATCTTGTTCAGTGTTACTAAGT
>Ga0209634_1002055_pt1 | contig 14274 bp, 16 predicted proteins | sample LinPmetageLP40_FD_184043 | JGI IMG/M metagenome (GOLD analysis project Ga0209634, IMG submission 184043) | Marine viral communities from the Pacific Ocean - LP-40 (SPAdes) (version 2) | ecosystem: Environmental > Aquatic > Marine > Oceanic | place: Pacific Ocean | collected 2010-08-26
AATATGTTTAAGATCATCTATTGTATCTAATATATTTTTACAATAAATATTTCCAAATAAATATTGCTGTAATATTGCTGTTGTTAATTTCAAATGTTTGATAGATTTGTAAAACTCGTCAAATTTTTCTTTTTGCGATGGAATAAATTTTTCAAACATGGCCTTTATTTGTTTTTTTGTCGAATATTTAAATTCTACATCCATATCGATTCTTCCTGGACGCGTTAATGCTTTATCTAATACCATTTTACAATTTGTTGTCATAAATATAATTTGGTTTTCCAAATGAGATATACCATCAAGACTATTTAATATACCACTAAATGATATACCAGTTTTATTTTCATCACCTTTTTTTCTCTCTTCAAATAATACATCAATATCTTCTAAAACTAAAATAGTATTGATTGGTATTTTTCGCAATGCCCGCATAAAATCTAAATCACTCATATCTCTTACAAAATGTAGTAATGCCACGTCCATATTTAACTCAGACGCCAAACTAAATATTAATGAACTTTTCCCAGTCCCAGGATAGCCATGAAATAATAAATTTAGTTTGTAAGGAATTCCCAAATCATTATACAATTTTTTAGTGTCTTCCGATAAAAAATTTTTAATTTTATCATGTATTTTACTTTCATTCCCACCTAAATATATTGTTGATAATTTTCTTCCTTCACGTTTTTCAATTGTTTCCCAATATTCATCCCATACATATATAGTTGTTTTATTTAGTTCTTTTTTTTTATCTAATACATTATCAACATAAAATTTAGAAGCATCTTCAAAAAATGCTTCTAATATATCAGTTTTAGATTTATGTATATACATATATATTTTAGAATGAATTTTTGATATAGTTTCTAAACCTACAGGATTACCAACATTATGTATAGAAATATAAATATCAACATCTTTGTAGTTTAATTTAAACGTACCTTCACCAAGATTTTTGAAAATCTCGTTTTTTTTGTCTTTAAATTTAAATTTACTACTATAATTAATGATACTGTTATTATCAAAGTCATTATCAGCGTCAGTTTGTAGACAGTTTACAGCATAATATGTAACCGAAGGAGCTAAATGATCTTGTTCATCTATTTTTATTTTTGTTATATTTGGATCATTTTTAAATTTATCACACATCTTACATATATTAGTAATTGTAGTTTTAAATTAAAAAAAAAAAATGATTTATTAAATTCATATAACTTAATATGAATACTATGTAAAATTAGCGATAATAAATATAATAATTAAGATAAGTAAAGCATACAAATATTTATAGGCTTTAATATTAGATAAGGGTTTGATTTTATTATATGTTGGATATGGTTGTGTTGGTTGTTTCCAATTAAAAATTGTAGACATTTTCTTAATTAAAATATTAAAATAATCAAATCAATTTTACAGTTTAAGAATGCGTATAGGTTTGTTATCATTTTTAGATGAAGGAACGCCATTATTTAATATTTCTAGAATCTCAATTTTATTAGTATTAAATGTTTCAGATATACCAACATCAACTCTCCATAATTTATTGTCACACTTACTATTAATAGTATCTTGTACTGTATGTCCTACAATCATATGTCCTACATTCAATAATTTTGAGACTTGGTTAAATGAATCACATTCAGGGGTATTTGAACCATAGTTTCGATTCCATATTACGCCAGTTTTGTCTAAAAAATATTTTTGTATATCATTATCTTTCCATGTTTTTTTACCTTGTAAATACAATCGCATTAATGTATTAATATTTTTGATAAAATGTTCTTTATCATTTTCATTTATATGTTCTGGAAGTATTCCAGCATGAACAAATATAAAATCTCCTATTTTTAATACTACATTTCGTGTACATGATAATCTATTAAATAAAAATCCACCTGGAGCAAATATTTTTTCACGAATCATTTTACCACCTTGTAATTTAATATCTTTATTTGACGAATACCTAAAATCTCCTAATAAATTCATAATTTCATGATTTCCAATTAACGAATATACACCACCATCATAGTGTTCGGCTTTATTATGTATTCTATCCATAAAATTTATTAATTCAAGTTCTCCATAAGATTCGGTATTTCCACGACCACCGCCATCTAATTGATCACCTAATTGTACAATCTTTGTATTTTTGGGTTCAATAATCCAGTTTTCATTTATATCAATAATATTAAAATCTATAAATAATTGTTTTGTTTTTTTGTAGTCAGCATGAAGATCGCCAATAACTAATATTCGATCTGTTTCTGGAATTATACCATCATTATATTTATTACATCTAAAACTAGCCATAATTATTATAAATATAGAAATTAATATTAGAATAATAATTGTATTAATCATATAATTTATTGATGATAAGTTTATTATAATCAATTTTTATATTACAATGTATTAATATGTTTTTCTACTTATTACAAAATTCAACATTAATAGAGCAAGAATTAGATAAAAATACAAAAACCACAAAAATAATATTGTATGGTGGTGTTTCATATATAATATTACACGCCACATTATTTATAGGTGGTAAAGATGCGTTATTTTATAATTTAAAAAATTATTTTTGGTTATTTTTGGTATTGGATATTTCTATATTTGTTATAAACAATAAGGATATTACTTTGGATATAAATAATTATATTAATACTATTTTTAACAAAAAACAGAAAGGTTCTATTAAAAATAATACAAATAATACAAATAATACAACCCCAAATAATAAATTAATTAGAAAAGAAAAAAAGGTAACATTTGTGGATGATAATGATTACAGTTCAGATAGTGAATCTGATATTGGTACAGACATAGATTTTGAAGAATTTAAACATTCGCTTTCATTGTAAATACAATGTATAATCAAAATTAGTTATTTCGCATAACTCGGTATCGTATACTATTTTTGTTTTTTTAATAATATCAGTTTGATACATTTTCTCAAGATCTTTATTAGATTTGTATAAAATCGTATTAAATTCAGTTAATGTTATAGTTTTGTTATTCAATAATACATCCAAATATTCATTCATCTTTTTTTTTTTTAATCTTGGTTCTAATTTGTTCCATGACCGAGAATATATATTAATGACACGATTATTTACATATGTTTCCATTGTTTCGATATTATTTTTCAAAATATCTTGAATATTTTTTTTTTTTAAATCTGTACTTTCTACAGTTTTCAAAGCATTTAATTCATGTTTGATATCGCTAATACTCATTATATATATTACACTAATATTTCTTAGGTTATTTAAATTTATATATATCCAATCAGGTAGTAATATAGATTAATTATGTTTAATTTGTATATATTTTTATCATCGGTTATATTTGTATTTAAATAGTTATTGCTTGTATTATGTTTGTTATAATTATAGATATCATTGTAAAATGATTTAGTTTTGTATTCATATAAATCTAGAAATTTAGTTTCTTTAAATACACTAGAAATACGTTTATTCAACACTACAATATATAATTTTTTGTTGTAAATATTTATAATTTCCTTTGGAATTATATTCAAAGATTTTAAAATAGTGTTTATATTTTTTGATTCAAATAGCTGAATATAATTAGATGTATGATATAAATATGTTTTGTTAAGATTTATTTTTTTTTTGATATTAAGATTACATGATTGAAAAATGAATATTATACCAGTACTTGTATTTTCAGATGAAATAAATAATCTTTTTTTTCGTATTAGTTTCATATTATAATATTGGTATTTATTAATGAAATTAATATTTTTATTAGTATTTTTTTTAATAATTTTATTCTTGTATTTAAAGATAAAAAATGATACCGAAAAATATGAATCTATAAGTGTAGATTCGATTAATTCCGTTACTAAATATGAATGTAATCTATTAATAGATACAATATTAATGAATATAAATACAAAATATAACAAAAAATTAGTACGTGGTGGATTAGATAGGGTCGAAAAAACAATACATGATGATAGTATAAATTATAAAATAACTATTTTTATATATAATACTGAAAAATTTACAAATAAAAAGATAGAGTTTGATATTACTTATAATAATAATAATATTGTTATTAATGATATAAAAAACGGCAACTCGCGAGATATTTTAAATGAAGAAAGAGATGGCATTGCTTCGCGAGGATCTATATTATACAAACCAATAGTAAATACAGATAATATATCTCCATATTCAACATTGAAAAATAATCATGTTATCATAAATTATAATAGTACTATTAAACCACAAGATGACAAAAATAAATGGATTCTTCCATTAGATGCTCCTAAAATGTATACTAATAAACCAAATGAACCATTGTTATGGGATTCATTTGGAATATCAAATAGAAGCACTGGATGTAATGATAAAGGTATAATTCGTCCAAATTTTTTTGTAAGTAATTTTACAAAACGTAATGATTTATATGATTGGATGTTTGATCCAGCAAATGTGTCATTAGCAAATAGACCTATTTAAATTAGTTAATTTAACTAAAATTAATTATTGTATTGTATATTTTTTTCAATGAATGATCGTTATTATAATTATTATATATTCGCGAATTTATGTTTTCTATTAAGTTTTTTGATTCTAACATTGTATCAAATTTACTATTATTATAATTAGTATACAGATTGTATATTGTTTTTCGTTGTACCAATAAATTTAATATTTGTGTATCTATTTCATTTAATGAATGTAATATTTCTTGATTCAATTCTATTTCTAGATTTTTTATTTCATCATCCTTTTCGGGGTGTTCTTCAATTGTATTCATTTATATTAATAAATGATATTACTGTTAAATCATTGAAATATTAAATAAAAATTGATTTAATATAAAGATATTTTAATACTTATAAATAAATGAATGAATTATATTTGAAAAAAATATACGATGATATATTTTTAAATTGTGATCTAAATAAAGAAGATTTGTATGATAATGATGTTTTTAATACCCTTGAATATTTAATATTAGATATATACAAAGAATTTAATACTATTGAAAATATAGACACTTTAAAAACAAAAATTAATAGCATTATTAAACAAGAACAAAACAGTGTAGAAAGTCCAATATATGATGAATCTACATTATTGTATTTAGAAAATCATATAAAATATTTAGAAACAATACCACAACCTGAACAAAGAACTAAGGAATGGTATATATTTCGAAATAACAGATTAACTGCTAGCGATTTTTACAGTGTTATTGATAAGAATGATGGTGCTAAAATAAATGATTTAATTCAAGCAAAATGTGGTATATTGAAACCATTTTTGACAAATGCCGCTATATTACATGGTGTAAAATTTGAGCAAATTGCCACTGAGATTTATGAGAAACGAAATAATTTGAAAATATTGGAATTTGGATGTATTCCACATCCAACAATATCTTTTTTTGGGGCATCTCCAGATGGAATAGTTAGTTATGAAAGTAACAATAAAAATTATGTAGGACGAATGCTAGAAATAAAATGTCCTAAATCTAGAAAAATAACAGGTATAATTCCAGATGGTTATTATGCTCAAATTCAAGGTCAATTAGAAGTGTGTGATCTAGAACTATGTGATTTTTTGGAATGCGATTTTCAAAAACATTCAACACAAGAAGCCTTTTTTAATGATAGTAATCCAGAAAAAGGTGCTATAATAGAACTATATGACACAAAACTAAAAAAAACGATTTATCACTATTCAAAAGATGTCCATATTCAAGATAAAACACAGTTTAAAATATGGAGCGATAGTATTATCAATTCTATTTTTGATGAAAAAAATAATCATTTAGAATATTTAACAACTGTATATTGGTATTTGAATAAATTGAATGTTGTATTAGTAAAACGCGATCGTCAGTATTTTAATACAAATTATATTAAAATAAAACATTTTTGGGACAATGTATTGAAATATAGAAAAATTGGAATAGATAAACTAGAAACTAAATCTAAGAAAAATGTATACTCTTATAAAGAACCTGAACTAAATTTTATAGATTAATACAAATAATCCATAACAACTGATGGATGATCTATAATATATTGTTTATTATAATTAATTTTTTTTTCAAGCAATTCGATTAGTTTATGATAAATTTTTCGCAAACAAATTGTATCTGATGTAGCACGATGTGTACCACACGTTACATTGAAATAGGTTGCCAGTGACTTCATAGAATAACTAGTCAAATTTGGCAATAGTTTTTTAGCCAAATTAAGTGTATCAATAAATTCAATATGTTTGTAATGAATATAGTTTGATGGATTTTTTTTATTGTATTTTTTGATAGCATTAATAAGGAAAAGTCTATCAAATGCGTCACAATTATGTGCAACCAAATAAATATTATTGGATTCCATATCAAAATTAATAAATTTCATGATTTCCGAAATATGGTAATTCATTTTTCTTTTGTCTTCTAGTTCATCTGGATGAATTCCAGTAATTTCAGTAATCTTTTTACTAAACTTTGTACCAGGATTAACCAATCCACTTATAATCAAATTATAATCTTCTAGTGTATCGCTATCAATACTTTGTGAATCTTCTTGAATAAGCGCATATTCTATAATCTTATTATGATATGGATTCAATCCAGTTGTTTCAAAATCGAAATAAATAAGATCAGAATGTTCTTTAATATCTGTATTTTCTGGGAAGAAATAATCGATAAGTGTAGTAAATGGTGTCAAGAATGCGTTGATCATTGTGTAAGTTATATAAACATTAATTTAAATGTTTAAATCAATTTTCTCAAATTAAAATATTTTTTAAATATATCTAAAAGGATGATGGATTATAATAATAATATGGAATTAGATTATGTTACTAAAAGGGATGGAACTTCGGAAGAAATACAATTTGATAAAATATTACGTCGAATTAAAAAATTATCCGAAAAATTGACTATAAATCCATCAAAAGTAACACAAAAGGTGTGTTCGCAAATATATCCAAATATTCACACATCAGAAATAGATGAATTGGCTGGACAAATTTGTGCGTCATTATCGACCGAACATCCTGATTATGGAATATTGGCTTCTAAAATAGTAGTATCTAATCATCATAAAAACACGTATCCATCATTTACTGAAACAAGCAAGGCTTTATTTGATGAAGGATTAATTAGTAAAAAGGTATTCTCAATTATAAAGACACATGGAACTAAATTAAATGATGTTATAGATTATAATCGAGATTTTTTGATTGATTATTTTGGATTTAAAACATTGGAAAAAAGTTATTTAATGAAGATTAATAACAAAGTTACCGAACGACCACAAGATTTATTTATGAGAGTTTCAGTCGGTATTCATCATAACGATATCAAAGAAGCGATTGAAACCTATAATTATATGTCCAACAAGTATTTTACACACGCCACACCAACATTATTCAATTCTGGAACATCGCGACCACAATTATCCTCATGTTTTTTATTATCAATGAAAGATGATAGTATAGATGGTATTTTTTCTACATTGAAGGATTGTGCTTTGATTTCTAAATGGGCCGGTGGTATTGGATTACATGCCCATAATATTCGATCAAAAAACAGTAAAATAAAAGGGACAAATGGAATATCAAATGGCTTAGTTCCTATGTTAAGAGTATTCAATAATACTGCTCGATATGTTGATCAAGGAGGTGGAAAGCGTAATGGTTCTATCGCAATATATTTAGAGCCATGGCATAAAGACATTAATGATTTTTTGCTGCTCCGTAAAAATCATGGTAATGAAGAAGATCGTGCCCGAGATTTATTTTATGCTTTATGGATTCCAGATTTATTTATGGAGCGTGTCAAAGAAAATGGTAAATGGACATTATTTTGTCCAAATGAAGCCCCTGGCTTAGCAGATTGTTATGGTGAAGAATTTAACAAGTTGTATTCGAAATACGAGAGTGATCCAATATATAATGGTAAAACAGTTGATGCTCGAGAATTATGGTTTACTATTTTAGAATCACAAATTGAAACTGGAAATCCATATATATGCTACAAAGATGCTGCCAATAATAAATCTAATCAACAGAATTTAGGCACTATTAAATCAAGCAATTTATGTACAGAAATTATGGAATATTCTTCTCCTAAAGAATATGCTGTATGTAATTTAGCGTCAATTGGTCTATCTAAATTTGTTATTGATGGTGTATTTGATTATGAATTGCTTTATAAAGTTACTAAAATAATTACAAAAAACTTGAATAAAGTCATTGATATTAATTATTATCCAATACCCGAATGTGAATATTCTAACAAATTACATCGACCAATTGGCATTGGTGTTCAAGGATTGGCTGATGTATTTGCCATGATGAAATTGCCATTTGATTCAGAAGAGGCTTCTAAAGTAAATAATAATATTTTTGAAACGATTTATTATGCTTCCATTGAAACATCATATGAAATATCAAAAAAACGAGAAACCGTAATATCTAGGATTAAGGAATTAATGAATCAGAAGTGGTCTCCAGATTCTTCTGATGTTGTTCCGGGGGGGGAGTTTAGAAAAGAATTAGCAAACTTGAAAAAAATTCATAAACCAACAAAAGAAGAACTTGTTAAAGAATCATTTTTAGGTAGTTATTCTAGTTTTGAAGGAAGTCCATTATCAAAAGGGTTATTTCAGTTTGATATGTGGGGGGCATCTGGTAGTGATCGATATGATTGGGAATCATTACGAGGTGAAATAATGAAACATGGTATTAGAAATAGTTTGTTGGTAGCACCGATGCCTACAGCATCAACATCGCAGATTTTAGGGAATAACGAATGTATTGAACCATTTACATCTAATATATATTTACGAAGAACATTGGCTGGTGAATTTGTAGTGATAAATAAATATTTAATACGTGATTTAATAGAATTAAATATATGGAATGATAATCTTAAAAATCTGATTATCAAAAATAATGGTAGTATTCAAAGCATAGATAACATACCCGATAATATAAAGGCTATTTATAAAACAGTGTGGGAAATTGGAAATAAGACATTGATTAATATGGCTGCTGATAGAGGACGATATATATGTCAGTCACAAAGTTTGAACTTATTTATGGAAAAACCAGATTTTAATAAGTTATCAAGCATGCACTTTTATTCTTGGACAAAGGGGTTAAAAACTGGCATTTATTATTTACGAACAAAACCAGTGTCACAGGCACAACAATTTACGATTGAACCTGAATATAACCCAAACAATGATGGAAATTTTGTATGTAAAAAAGACGATCCAGAATGTTTGGCGTGCGGGTCATAAAATTTATTAAAATTAGTTACTATAATAAATGTCTAAAAAATCGATTGTAAAAGGGAGTACACATAAAATACGTTCTCTAAAATATATATTACGAAATGGTAACATTGTTAAATATCGTCGATCTTGGAAATCATTATGTAAAAAAATGAATAAAAAATCAAAAAAACAAGCAGTTTGTTATAAAAGTAATACACACGTATGTATTGATGATTATGATTGGGCGGAAAGTACCAAATTTTAATGATACATTAGATAATGATTTACTACATTTAAGATAAATGTTTATTAAATAGTGTTGTTGATGCTTCTAAAGCACCTTCTATCCATGCTTGTCTTGAACTGTATGAATCGCCGCAAATAAATAAGTTATATTTAGATGGTTTTAATATTTTAATTTTTAATTTATCGCTATTATAATTTGGTTTCCAATATGATGCTCCTTCTACCCAATAATGGTTTAAAATATGTTTGGGTTGACTAATTTTTTTATCTGGAAATATTTTATTTAATTGTGTTGTTAGTTCAAGTTTCTGTTGTTTTTCATTCATTTTATGCCAATATCTAGCATTTTTTCCATCGGTATATGATATCATTATCAATCCAGTTTTTTCATTTATAGGTATAATATATTTTATCTTTTCATTTGTCACAATTTTAGGTAAATCTTTGAACCATACTTTATCATAAACAGCATATATGCGAAGTAATGGTTCAACTTTAACAGAATGTATTAAACTATCTATTTTGAATTGTTTCAAAAATCTCATTTTCTGTATATTTAATCCATCACATGCTAATATTACATTATCACTATTTTTGGTAATAATCGTATCATTGTATTTAAAATAGCATTCAAACGATTTATTTATTACTTTTAAATTAGATAACATATGGTTTAATTTTATTTTTCCACCACGTTGAACAAAATCTTGTTTCATTTTTTGAATCAATTGACTTAATCCACCATTTAATATATAAAATTTAAGTTTATTATTAAGATCGACTTCCAATAATCTTAAAGCATCATAGGCATTCGTAATACATATTTCAGAGTAATATGGATAACTATGTTTCAAAAAATCGGCGGTTTGTTTATCATATACTTCTTCTATAACATCATACAATACTTTAGATTGTAAATAATGTTTAGTAAATGTGTGTTTGAACAATTTTTCTAATAATTCATCGACTGTATCAACATAAGAAGATGTAATATTTTTAGTAAATACTACAGTAGTTTGTGTGGGTATTTCAATAATCTTAGAATATAAATTATATTTTTTTAATAATGATAATAGATGAACATGATTTCTATTAAATCTTGCAGCACCTGCTTCATATTTTATAGTTTTTCCATTTATTTTAGGTTTATTGGTATATATTCGTCCACCAATATATGACGATTTTTCATAAATAACAATATTTTTAGTTGGATATTTATGTAATAGTTTAAGTCCAATATTCAATCCACTAATACCACATCCAATAATTGTATAATCCATATATATAGATTATATTTTATTCATTTGTATTTATTCGTTAGTATTTTCTTCATCAATTTTTGTTAATATTGGTTTAAATAAATTTGGTTTATAGATAGGGAGTGTATATCTTTCATTAATATATTTTGTTTTATATTCGTTTATAACATTATTATACATACTAAATTTATTTCTTTGTATTTCTGTTGTTTCATCATTCTTAAATTTTTGATAGCTAAAATAGGTACCCATTTAAAATAACTATTATAAAATAATTAGGAAATGAACGTTAAAAAAATTTATATTAAATTTATAATGATAGATATTGTATTTATAATAGTAGTTGTATTGATAATTATTAATTTAAATTATAATATAGTAAATATAAAACAATACATAACTTTTAATAATTTTAAGAATCTACTATTTATTGTTCCAATTATTACTATGTATTTAGAAAAGGATAGTATTGGAAAAATATTACACTATAATAACCCTAATTCTAAGCGTAAATTATCCGAAACAACAAAAAAAATGATAGCATCAAATCAGAAATGGAGATGTAAAATGTGTAATAATATGCTAGATGCTAGTTATGAAGTAGATCATATTGTACCATTGTATAAAGGTGGTAATAATGAATTGTATAATTTACAAGCATTGTGTAGAAATTGTCATGGAATGAAGACAATGAATGATAAATTAAATATTTAATAAATTAAATATTTAATAATAGTAATGAACAAACTTATAATTGGGGCTATTTGTGGCATTATATTAATCATAATTATCATAATTGTAATAATTTATTATAGTGTCGGATATACTATAGAGTCATTGTATATTGAAAGACAAGATTCAAATAAAAGAATAGAATTTGAAAATTCTAAAATAAAATCACCACAAAATGGATATGATTATACAATGTGTTTTTTTATTTATAACAATGATTATACCAACAATTTTGATTACTGGAAACATGTATTACATAAAGGTAGTAATGTTAGTAACAATCTTAAAACTAATAATTGGCAAACATTAACAAGTGTTTCTAATTATACACAACAAAATCCAGGAATATGGATGAATCCTAAAAATACAAAAATGAGATTAGCATTTTCTACTCAAAGAATTTATGAATATTCTTCACCCACAACAGTATTGGAAACTCTGGAACAATCGGGAAGAGTGTCATGTATTAGTTATAAAGATAAATATACGTGTTCAAATGATAATTGTAAATGGGTAGATGGAGAATGTATTTGGAATAATGAACATGCGAATGTATTTGGACAATCTGGTCATGGAAAACAAAAATTAAATAATCCAATTAATGAAATAGAGTATGTTGATATTGATATACCATTTAAAAAAATGGTACATATTGGTTTTGTTTTGGAACATCAAATATTGAATGTATATTATAATGGAAAGTTGAAAAAAATACATAAGTTTAAAGGTGAATTGGTTCCAAACGAAGATATGATGTATTTTAATTATAATACAACATATGATGGATCATTATTTAATTTTAATTATATTCCCCATGCAATAGATCCTAAAAAAATGTATGAATATTCGCGTGATTTGCCGAATGTTAAATTGATTCCTAAAAAGGATCGTTTTAATAATTATATACAACGATTTAAAATATCGGAAGCTGTTAAAAGTTTTTTTATTTAGTTATTATAATGAATAAAAAAATAATAATTGGAAGTATATTACTAGTTATTTTAGCAATAATACTTTTCTTGTATTTGTATGATTTTGGACATATTGTATTGTATGATAATCCAGACTTATTTTATGGTAAAAAAGAAATATATGTTGGTTCTGAAAATTTAGTTGATTCAAGTGATAGTGTTAAGTACACATTTTCTATATGGATAAAAACAAATAATTTAGCTGAAAATACAATATGGAATAGTGATCCAAATGTACCAAAAACAATTGTTTATAATAATGGAAGTCCAAATATATATTATTTAAGAAAAGAAAATACAGTTCGGGTTCAACTTGTATTTTACAATAAGAATAGTATACTAGAAAATTATGATGTAGATTTAATAGAATTTGAACCACAAGTTTGGAGTAATATCACTATTACTGTTGATAATAAAAAAGTAAATATATACAAAAATGGTATTATATATATTTCAAAAATATTAATGAATCCTAATTTGAAAAGTTATAAGATGATGTCAATTGGGGAAAAAAATAATAATTTCAATGGATATATTGGAAGAATTGATTATTATAATTATGTTATGGATGATGATAAAATATTAAGAAAATATACTAAATATAAAAATACACTTCCAAATAATATGTTACACTATGAAGGCTATGAATATTTAAGAAAACAAGAAGCGGAGAAAGCAGAACAACAAATAAATGAAGGTTTATTTAATCCAATTGCAAATATTGGTAGAAGTATATAAACAGATTATTCACAATTATTTTCTCTATTAATTACAAATGGCAAAGAATAATTCTAATAATTCTAATAATGCTAATAATGCTAATAATTCTAATAATTCTAATAATTCTAATAATATAACAAGTAAAGCAAAAAAAGCACTTAAATCGGTGTCTTCTCCTAGTTCAACTATTATTATTGTAATATGTGCTATAGTATTAATTATAGTATTAGTAGTATGTGGTTATTTTGTATATAAGTATTACAAAAAGAAAAAACAGTATTCTATATCAAAATTATTAATACCATATATTCATTATGGGTCAACGCCAAAAATTATAACAAATAGCAGTATCCCAGCATCTTCATCTGGAAACGAATATAATATTAATATGTGGATTTATGTATCTGATTATGATCATCGAAAAGATACAGATAAATGTATATTATTTAAAGGAGATATTGGATCATATAAACAATTAGGAGAAACTAATAATAATTCTATAAATTCAATGTCGAATCCAAGTATTTGGTTATTAGCGAATAAAAATACATTGCGTATATTAACGGGATTAGATACTAATTATAAAGCAGATGCATGTGATACAACATGTAATAACGAAAATGTTAATACATGTGATATAGATTATTTTCCATTACAACAATGGGTAAATATAAATATATTATTGCGAAATAATGTATTAGATGTTTTTCTGAACGGATTACTTAAAAAAAGTTGTATTATGGGTGGCGCTCCAACAATATCAGAAGGTGGAATATATATTAACCATCCAGGTCATGATGCAAAGAGTGGTTTTAATGGATATATATCACGATTAGAATATACAAATAAAGCACTAAGTTATGACGAAATTGTATCACGATATAATAAAGGTCCATCTCCATCTATTAAAAAGGGATTTTTTGAATAATTCTAAATTAATTTTATAACATTATATTATATGGATCCATTAGTTTTACAAATAGGTAAAATATTAGTTATATTAATTGTGGTTATATTGGTTATGTATGGAATATATGTAGGTATTTTTTATTATATAAATTCTAAA
>Ga0209634_1002057_pt1 | contig 14260 bp, 8 predicted proteins | sample LinPmetageLP40_FD_184043 | JGI IMG/M metagenome (GOLD analysis project Ga0209634, IMG submission 184043) | Marine viral communities from the Pacific Ocean - LP-40 (SPAdes) (version 2) | ecosystem: Environmental > Aquatic > Marine > Oceanic | place: Pacific Ocean | collected 2010-08-26
GACTCTTCATTAGCATATATTACTCTTTTTGTTCCTGGAGTTGCTACAACATAACAAGGAGCTATGTACTCCTCGATAGTATCTTCTGTTGCTACGCTGATGTGACCTTGTAGTAGAAACCAAACGTGTAAGTGTTTATGGATTGCTCCAACGACTAATGTTCCTACTCCCATTGACATCTGTCTAACGTATATCCCATCTGCAAAAGTATGTTTCAACGGAAACAAATGAGAATCTTGAGTTGTAACAATATTTTCTCCGTCGGCCTTATCTACTAGATATTGCTGAAGTTCTAATATTTTTTCTCTAGAATTAAGGCTAATCTCTTGTTGATCAACCTTATCTATTTTTTGATTTGACATAATTTAATTAAAGTATGACTTTATAATTACACTCTAACCACTTTATTTACTGCTTTCAAATGTATCCATACCCACGCTGAACAGCTCAGCTTTAGTAGTAGAGTTGTTTACCATTTTAACAGAAGCATAATATCCTAGTAGACTTGATAAATTATTAACATTGCTTTTAGAAAAGAATATGTAGCTGTTAGCTGGAGGATACTGTGCTAAAGGTAGCGTTGTGCTAACCTGTATAACGCCAACGTCCGTTACGTTACTACATGTGCCTATAAAAACAATATTGCTTTGGGCCGCTGTTTCAAATTCAGCAACGCTACTAACGCTGTTTAAATAAAATACGTTATCACCTACTGCTAGAGAGGTATTTATACTTGTATTGAAATCTAATGTTACTGTTGGCATATTAAGCTGCTTTTATAAAGTTATCTAAGTATATTTCTAACTGGTATACTCCGTCATCGTTTACATCTCCAAAAGAGCTAACGTAGAAAGTCCCAGCAAACACTGCGGATGCTCCCGCTGAATACGCACTTGTTATTGTACCGCTTCTAATAAAGTATGTAGGAGAAGTTACCGCAAAACGATTAGTAACGTACCTTAGACTGCCTCCGGTTAGGCTTGCGCCTGTTGCAGCGTAACCTTTAGTACCTCCTAGTGTTACAGTAAAGGAAAAGTCAACTTTAGAAACAACGTCCCCAAGCCCGCGCACGTAAGGAATATCTAAGTCAGGTATATTAATTATTTTCTTTGGCACTTCGTTAACTGTTCCAAACAAAGATACACCAGTAGCACTAGCGCTTGCTATTTCGTGCTCGCTAGCTGATTGAGTTACTTTTAGTAATACTGTTTGTCTAGGCTTTGAAACTTCTGTTTTTTGTGCCGTTCTAGTTGGAACAGAGCTACCGAGAGATGTTACTCCAGCTTCTATTAAATTTGCTGTTCTACCAAACTCTCCACCAACACTTGCTTTAGCTGGAGTGGTAACGCCCTCTACAAAATAGCTGTAGCTTTTAGCCGCAGCTTTAGAGCTTGGGTAATATATAGAAGTTTTGAATCTGCCGTTACTTGGAATACTAAAATAGCCGTCGCCTACGTTGTTTTGTATTTTGTGGCTAAACTCTCCACTATTAAAATTGTATTTTTTTCCATCTTCGTCGACAACTCCAACATTAAACCTAGAGCCAGGCGTTCCAAACACTGTAATATCTCTGTTTCCAGCGTGGTAGTCATTGCTTAACTCAGCGTTGAATCCATCTACGGAATAAGACATAGCCCTTGCGGTAGGAATTTTACTAGACTTAACTCTAATAGAAATCTTATGGTTTAAGTCACAAAAATCATTAGCGCTTTCTATGCCATTAGGATTGTTAATAGGCGTTTCGTAGAACACGTCAACATCAAACTGTGTTAGAAAGTTACCATCATATATCAAGTTTGTGTAGGTTGTACTCCAATTGGGCTGTAGGCCACCCATACCAGATAAAGTCGGGGACACGGAAGGAAATCCATCATCGTTAACTCCAAAAATTACCCCTGCTACCGCGTTAACCCTAACTTTTGCAATTTGAGTTATAGTGCCCGCTGTTGAATTTACCTCACCGCTACTTGTGACCTGGTGCAGAGCTGGTATGTTTATAACCTCTACTTCTGTTATACTATCTATATTAGAAAATTGAGAGGTAGACATTATAGTACCGTCAGTGTCACTGTTGTGACGGACTTCAATAAGAGCACATGCAAATGATGGTGGCACTGCCGCTGAAACGTCGATGTCTACTAAAAAGTCAGTTGTATTATTACTTATAGATATAGCTCCGTGTGTTACAATAGCCTCTACCGTACCGTCACCAACATCCGCAAACTGTACTTGAGTTATGCCTGTAGTTACATTAGCGCCAACAGTATTCCAAGTGTTTGAGCCATTAAAGGTTTCCATAGCGTTACCCACAGAGCATTGAGCCGCTGACACTTCAAAGCCAGCGTCTGGAGTTATTATTAGTGTTTTGGTTCCAGCTACAAGTGTTGATCCACCTAGAGCTGTTATAGACTGTGTTGATATTGTACAATTTTCTACTGCCATAATTTTCTTTTAATCCCAGTTTTGCCCGCTGTTGCTAGTAGAGCTGTCTTGAAAAGTTATTGTAAACTCTACGCTGCTGTCGTCAGTATTATCTGTTGAAGGAGATGCATAGCCTATGCCTTGAACACTAAACTCGGAAGTGTCTAATAGATACTTACCATCTAAGTCCGATATTTTAGTAGCCCCGCCTTTTTCGTCTAAGCTGAATTGCTCGCCTTTTACTACGCTAAACCATTTTCCTTCTTTGCTTTTAAAGTCTGAAGCTTTACCACCTTGAAGATCTGTCACTATGTTTTCGACATACCACCCGGTCTTAGCGTTTAGGTTAAAGAACTCTCCGTCAGAATAATATGTGATGCCATCTTGTGTCATGTTGTCAAACTTATCTATCTTACTTTGTGATCCTTCGTAGTTTATTGTTTGAAAGCTTTTTACAGATCCAGGAGCATCGTTAAACACAATCTCTACATGAGAGTTGTATTGAACTCCATAGAAGTTATTTCTAAGAGGGTTTGCATCACTGTGCTGTTGCCAGAGTTCGCCACTTTCAAAAGTGTAATACTGGTTATTTATGCTTATGGCATTTTCTGGTACATAAGAATAAAAGCTAACCCAACCCTTAGCTTTCTCACTAAAAGAAACTGTAATAGAGTCGAATAGAATAGCATCTTTACTAGCTGTAAGTATCTGGTTTGGTAGCGTTAAGTTGTATGTTCTTTTTCTCTCGTCGTAAGACCCGTAAACTTTTTGGTCAGAATAAGCAAATCTATCTGTGAAATAGTCTTTTAGCCCAGCCTCCGCTATGTTTGTTACGCCATCTTGCGAAAGCCTAATAACAGCATTTCTTTGTAGATCTGTAAAGTAAGATCTATACTTGTCTCTAGCAAAAGACTCTGGGTTGTTTGATATACCATAGTCACCAGAGTAAGGCTTAACAGATCCTAGTATATCTTTACTATTAGCTACGTTAGAACCACCATCAGCGTTAAACAACGCGTTCTTGTTGGTTAGCATGCTCAAGCACTTATCTTGACATAGTATAGTAGTATTAGTTTCGTCTGTATAAAGCTTTTGTATTGTACCGTAATCTGGATTCAAATCCTTAGTTATAGGCTCTGCCTGTATAAATTGATTTAAGTTGTTTACTCCACTAGTAGAGTTGTATATTCCAGAGTGAATCATACCTGATCCTCTTCTTTCTTCTTTATAAGGCTCATCAAGAGTTGTAGAAGCCTTAGGTCCTTTGTCTAAAAACGGCTGGTTGAAGTCATCTCTAATCCTGTTAGATTCAACTCCATTACCAAAGCTGTAGCAATTAAACCAAGGTAAGTAAAACTTGTTATTGTGTATGTCTTGCTCTATAAGGAAAAAATTAGTACCGGCTTGAGAAGAACTAACCCTTGCTGTAACAGCTCCACCGTAAGGTGTTTCTATCTTGACAACGGTGTTAACTATAGTAATCAAAGCTGGCGCAGCACCACCCTCGTGAATAAGTATTACTTTTCTATCATTATTAGCTTCGTTAGCAGGCCCTAGTTCATTGTTGTCTGAATTAACTTGCTGTACGTATATGTCACCTCCAGTTGCTATAGCTTGATTCCAAGACTCAGTTGTGCTTGCACTAGCTGACTCTAGAGTAACTCTGCATCTATTGTGTATTCCAACGGGAAAAAATATTTCATTGTTTCTGAAGTTGTACTCAACAGGGTATGCGTTACCAAGCTCAAAGTATAGATCTACGTCAACGGCTTCTTTAGGCTCTGTTTCCCATATAGCTGGGTTTTTGCTTATAAAATCTCCGTTCTCCGAAGTAGAAGGTTCCAGCAGCTCTATGATAGTCTCTTCCGTGCCGTCATGCCTCATTCTTCTAGGATCAAAGCTGCCTATGTTTATATTTTGTGTGTTCCGTATACTCCACTTAGTCCTTTTGTTTGCCTGAAGTTCTTGATGGGCTCTAACGCTAGTGTGGTAGTTTGCTATTCCATATTGTTTTCTAGCTTTATCTACAGTGTACACTGTTTCGTTAGGGTCACTCTTAAACCTCCACTGCTGACCAGGAATAGATAACCTATTCATGAAGTCGTATACTACGCCTAAGTAAGAATCTTCAGGAGCACTTAATGTTTTTCCATTTTCGTCTAGGCCTGATTTTAAGTGTCCAACTATAGATATGTCTATTCTTTTTTGCTTTATACCTGTAGACCCATTCTGAAAAATTCCATCACCAGCGCTCCATAGCTCCCATTGCATTTTGTTAGGCACTGAAAACTGATTTCCATTGTATTCGCCATTACCATCATTCGCAGCGCCACCTATGTTTTCCATTGGTTCATTAATATCACTTGCTAGAGGATCACCATTACCATCGACAGCGTCGTAGAAAGTTGGCTTAAACGCATTAGAAAGGTCTCCGTTACCATATACATTATCGGTTTCTGTTACGCCTCCAGTGTAACCTCTCCAGTCATAAGCCCAAGCATCGTCTATGAAAAGTGGTGGTTCAAGATACTCACCATACTCTCCTCCTTTAGCAAACCATTCCCAGAACTCTTTGGCCCTACCATAAACGTTGTATACAACGCTATTGCTTGTTAGCTGAGACGGTGGTATTTTAACACCACCAGCAAGATTATCTGCGAGCAAACCAACACCCCAATTTGCAGCAGTGAAGCCACCAAAAAAAACAAGACCCAAAAAGTCAGGCTGTTCAGGTGCGTCAAACAAGGTTAAGTCGTATGAAGCGTGATCTCCCCATTTGTAGTTCTCGAAAGCATCCGAAGATTGCGAAACGTTGTTGTTATTAAAGGCAACATCACTAGTTATACCGTTACTATACTTATAGCCTCCAGATCCTACTGAAGAGTTTATCCCGTTGTTAAAGTAGTCTTCATGGTTTGGTGCGGACATGTTTGCAAAAGGCTCATCCAAGGAACCAACCGCGGGATTATATCCTGGTCCAGCGTTTGCTACGTCGTAATCTTTATATGTTTTTAAGTACTTTAGAGACTTAGCGCCAGTGACCATTAGGTTTTCATTACCTTGATTCAGTACATGCGTGATAAGTGTTTGGTCTTTTAGTATTTTTACGAAGAATCTACCATCAAATTCAGGCTTGTCTTCATACTCTCTAAAAACTATTTCAAACTTCAAGCCAGCAATTGCGTTAGCGTAGCTACCACCAGCAAAACCAATGTCAGCGCCAAACTTAGGTTTTGTTCCAGCTAGCGTAAATTTAGTGAAGCTATCAGCATAAGCTGTAATTACACCAACGTCGTACCATTCGCTTCTGTTGCTACCTTGGTAAAACCTAATTTGTAAGTCTTTTGGGGAAGAAGATGCTTGTAGCCAGCTAGGCTGATCTCCATTTCCAAATGTGTCGTTCAATTCCTCTGTTCGTACCGTAAAAAAGCTGTAGTCTTCTATAGGATAGCCTTCATCGGAATTACCAAACTTGTCTAAATTAGCGTTTTGAGTTACATAACCCAGCGTCTTTCTTGTTATCTTTATAAACTGAGGTGCTTCGTTTTCTACAGCTATTACTTTATATCTAGCAGTTGGATTGTCACCAGAGTTGTTAGGTATCACGGGTAGGTCTGTGTCGTGTTGTTTTTTTAATATTAAAAAAGTTTCTTCATCAACTTTATTTCTATCAGCAGAAGCTACTGAAATCCAAACGTTGCCGTCCTCAGCATTGTACCAGCGGTCCATAGCAAAGTTGTAGTATTCGTTTGAAGTTTCTTTGATAAAAAACTTAAAGTACTTAGCCCAATATGGAGGCCTTGATACTAGCTGCGCACACAGCTGATTGAAGTTAGGTGCAGATTCTTTTAAAACTTTAATTGATCCTTTTTTCTTGTCTGCTAGTACAGGCGTTTGTCTTCCAAACTCGTCGACATATACTACACCAACTTGATACGTCCGCATTGATTTTACAGATTTACCTGGAGTAGGCTCTCCATCAGCATAAAAGTCGTTGGCTATAACTATGTTGGAGTCCGAAGAAGCTAAAGATAGTATTATCTCAGGAGTTATAGTTGAATCACTAGGTGAATTTGGTTGATCACTTTGGCTTGACGATGAATCGCTACTTTTTAGATCGTAATTCTGTAAATAGTTTCCGTATACTATCCTGCTTGCCGTCACCTCTTGTGCTAGAGCTTTTCTAGGAACGTTGTCCCAAGGCCTTAGCGTTTGATTAGATTCTACTACAGCATGTATTAATTCAGACGTAATCTCTAAGCTTCCTCTAGTTGTTTCATACCAACCACTTGGCTCCCATAATGGAGCTCCATCGCTGGGCTTTAAAGTTTTTACTTTGTATACGGTAGGCTTGCCATCTTCTTTGTAGAGAATGTCTATCTCAATAATGTCCTTAGGTCTAGTCTCTCCATCTGCAAAGTAGTTTTCTACCTTAAGGCTTCTTATTCGATTAGACATACCTAGGTTGTAACCTTTTTTTGGTAGCATATCAAACTCTCCAGGCAGAAATGCTGGTTGAGACCAAGGAGAAAAGCAGGAGTATTCTCCGTCTATGTATTTATATCTAAAGCCAAATCTAGGAAACTTAAATTCAAACAATGGCTCAGACTGTTCTAAAGCTACATACCAGCTTGTGTCTATGGAGCTTATGCTTTCAGTGTTGACCGCTAATACGCTTACGTTAAAAGGCCCGTTAATAAGCGTATCTCCTTGCGAATACGAATCTCCGTCGTTAGGCGCTTCAATAACAGCTCTGACATCATAATCAACAACATCTGTTTGTGGGTTGTCACTTAGCTGTGACTTTAAAAGTATAAAATCCCCAGGTTTAAAGTCGACAACAGTACCAAAGGTAAATGTGAACATACCTGTGTTTGCATTACCATTTGCGTCCAGTCCAGAGTATGGACTGCCGACGTTGTCTTCAACATTAAGTCCATTGCTAGACAGTGTTGTTTCTACAGGATTACCATCACCATCAGAGTTAAGTCTATCAGCTCTAACTGTTGAAGCTTTTATTATAGGTGCAAACTCAGGATTTCTTTTTATTACTAAACAGTTTTCTTTTTCAACGTATGCTGGTTCAATACTTGTTTCAGCAATACCCTGATGTATTATTTGCTTAACACCACCTATCTCTGCAAAAATTCTAGTGTGAAATCTATCGTGGTCACCTGTTCCAGGATATTCTCTTTTGTCACCACCAGTACCTTTTATAGATCTAGCTAAGTTTATTTTTTTAGGCTCGTGAACGTTGTCAGTGTAGAACAACATGTCATCAACAATGTTTATTCCAGTTATAGCAACAGAGCCACCTTTCACTACATTAGAATCTTCAAACTCTAAGCAACTACCTTGATGAGGTGTAAAAACTATCGAATCACCAATGCTTAAACCTGTAGTGCTGTTAAGCTGTATTTCTGTTGACCCTACAAACGTGTTTGGACTTGCTGGTGATCCAGCACCGTCAGATACCAATGTGTTTAAAACATTTTTAGAAAACGAAAGCGGTTGGTTGCCCGACTTACGCAGTAGCATGTTACTTCTTATCGCATCGTGATTAGTGCCAATTGATATATGAGTATCTGATTTAGCAGTTATTTTATCACCTACTTTTATTATATCTACAAACACGTAGGTAAACTCTCCGCTGGAAACGTTGTAACTTATTATGTAGTTTTTGTGTATATAAGGTATTGTCCTAGACCTAGGGCCTTTTACTAAGTAGTATATAGTGTCGTTTTCACCATCTGTTATAGACGTGATAACTCTTGATCCAGAAGGAACTATATCAGTAGAAAGCTTAGTGTTGCCTAGCATTGTTTCTAAAGCACCTATCTCACCTGTTTCCGACGAGGAGATCTGAACGTTTAAAGCGTCTTTGTGGTCGCCAGCGGCAACAAGCCTTTCGTCCATGTCTTTATTCATCTTAGCTCCGCTAAAATTTCTTTTGTATTCAGCCATGTACTAGTGTTTTATTTGCTTAGATTTACCTCTAAGTATTTGTGTAATCTCTTCTAACTTAATATTAGATAGCCTTAGCTTAGCAGTTCTTTTAGCTGCAAAAGCTTCTCTCTTGTATCTTTGTACTAATCCCTCTGGAGTGTTTGCTCTAGTGGCTAACACAGCATGAGCTATATATTTGTACATTGCTTCTTCAGCAAACTTGTGTACTTTCATTTCAGCCTCAGTTCCTAAGCTATCGCTTATGTATTCTAATACTAACGTTTTGCTTGCTAATGAAGATCCAAAGTGAATTGTACCTTTAGACTCGTCTATAAAGTACGTGCCATTTGATTGTGCATATTGAGGGTCTATACCGTACCTAGTACCATCGTGATTATAAAAGAAATCGTCTTCTGGGTTTATGGTCGCTGTTGATTGAGCTCCCGAACCAGTATTATAAGATGCTAAACTATCAGAAGTTGAGTCAAACACTATATCTTTATCATCGTTCATAGTGTAGAAAGGTGCTACACCTGGTGTTGCCGTTTGCTGCGGGTTAGTTGGATTAGAAGCTTTAGAAGTTGGGTATATAACTCTTTTAATACCGCTGTCGTCTGTCCAAGATAACTTGACGTAGTTAACGTAGTCCCTAGGAACAGCTAAAGCAAGCGTTTCAGGAACTGTAATCTCCCAGTCTTTAGTAGACTTAAACGTATCAAAGCTCATTTCTTGCAAAGCTCTTTGAGCGTGGTAAGCCACATCAGTTCTTTTTACTTTACTTATGTTTTTGTCTTCACCAACGTAGGCTATTATAAATTGATTTATAACATCTTCCAAGCTAGTAAATTGATAGTTACCATAATTTGAAGCGCTACCATAGTAATCCGTATCCGTACCTGTTAGTAAACTCATTTGTTATTTTTTTTGCGTTGCTGCTATTTGCATTTCTTCCTGTGAAGCAATTTGACTTAGACCAGGCTTATTAAGTATAACACCAGCTAGTTCTAATATTCTTATTACTATATAAGTTTCTTCTGACGGATGCAACTCAAAGTTAGTTGCGCCAGTAGCATTATACAGCGCTTTCTCGTTTATAACCACGTAGTCCCACTCGGCAGTACTTGGCTTTCTAACATAATTACACGTTACCCCACTTGTTATAGTCTCAGGGTAAACATTTACAGCATTTAAGTTTTTTCTTGTGTATATAGGTCTTGACGCTGTAGGCTTAGTTAGTGGAGCTGCGTTAATATATCTAAGTTCGTTAGGTAGTACTTGCTCAGCTTCTTTGTTACTTACTAATAAAGTACCAAACCTATATAAATCTGAAGGCAAAGTATATTCAGTAGACTTCTCTTTAACAGAAACTCTACCAAACTTTAACACGTGTCCTACATTGTTTGACGCAGTATTAGCTAGGGATATTTTTGAAGTAGTATCTTCAGCTGTAAATTCAAACCTAATTATATCACCCGCAAGAGCATCACCAGTCTCAAAGGTTATAGCGCTTAGGTCATTGTTGCGAGCACTTACTTGGTAGGTTGGTTCACCAGCACCACCGTCTACTACGCCTGACATTAATGCTTCAACAATGTACCTTTTGCCGATTACAGTAGTAAAGCTTTGAAGTACGCTAATGCCGCCACCATTTGCAGATTGAGTTATAGAAATAGAAGAATCATAATTGTTAGCTGCTCCAGCTTGCTCCCACACTACAGTTCCGTTGGCAGGGTCTACAACTGTCCAATCGTCTATATTTGAATCAAATTCTCCGTTAGTTATAAGCTCCGCGCCGCCACTATTGGCTAGCACTACGTCTTGCGTAGAGAATATTGATATTTTTTCGTTTAAGTTATCAAGTCTATCTGAGTATTCAGTATCATTACCGTGTCTTTTACCCATTTCATCAATGTCGTAGAAGTACTCTTCAAACATTGACATTTGTACTTGGTTGGCAAGTAAGTTGAACTCTTGTGGAGTTATATACCCTCTTTGTTCTTTATTGGCGATAGCCAAAACTCTTTGATATACTGTATCTATATTTACTGCCATTGTATGTTTTTTTATAGTTTAGCAACCACCCCGAAGAGTGGCTGCTCTACTATAGGATTAGTTACGAATTAAATCGTTTTTCAATATTGGAGTATATCTCCATTCCTTCATCAGTCTTGAACCAGTGTGCTAGAGCTGTATATGGATGCTCGTCAAAAGGAACTACCATTACCTTTCTACCGTTACTTCCCCACAGAAAGTCTCTTTGATCTGAAGACAATCTTAGTATCCCAGCTTCTACAGCTTTTATACCAAAGTTTCTTAGCATTACATTTTCATCATCCGCTAGTTCTAAGAACAGCTTAGGATTATTCCTTGCAAATACTAGTAAATCTCTTTTAAGCTCCTTAGAACTCAAGTCAGACACCGCGGATCCTTTCTCAACACGCATGATTGCTTCAGCCATATCAATATCAACATTTCTAGCTGCTATAAGAGCATCTACTTGAATGTTCAATATGTCTATTTCTTCAGCGGCTAATGCAGCAGGCTTGTACTCTTCGTATAAGTTATCTTTACCTGGGTGGTATATCGAAAGTAATTTTTGCAGAACAGTTTGCTGTTTTGGTACAAATAAATTTCCACCTCTAAAAATTATATGCTCCAGTCTTTGATCACCTTTCATTTCGTCAACAAAAGAAGTCTTTTGGTTTTGACAATACTTAAGCTCTCTTTCGTAACCTTTTTCTTCGTCAAAATAATATATTCCAGCCGCTTTAATTGATCTTGACAAAGGTGTTTTTCCACCTTTCAAGTAATACATTCTATCTTTAATTTCCCACTCGTCCGCAGGCTTCAATCTTTCTCTTGTCGTAGGTTCTTTTACAAAAACCTCTTGCGTTTCACTTGTAGCTTTTACCTCTGGTTGTTCTACCTCAACCTTGTTTGTTGTTTGCTTTTTAGCCATGATATAATATAATAATAATTAATAAAAAAAAAGATCGAGGACCGAAGCCCTCGACCTAATAATATTGCCTACTTCATTAACATGAAGTTGTTAGCACCTTGAGTAATTAAACATCTTTCAGAAAGCATGTGGATTTGCATTATATCTAAAGCAGATGTAGCAGCTCCAACCGAACCAGTAGTCCAAGTCTTCATTCTTCTGTCGTCAGTTTGAGAAGCTCTGTATCGAACATGTAAGAAAGGACGCTTAAGGTTCTTTCCTAATTGCTGATCGTATACAGTAGATGTTCCAGCAGGAATAAATACCCCTCTAATTGCACTAGAGCCAGCTGTAGCGTTAATACCGCCACGTGTAGCTAAGTCGTTCAAGTAACGGAAGTCAGACTTATAGAAATCATAAGATCCTCTACGGAATCCAGAGAAACCTAAGTTTAAAGCCATTTCTTCTTCGTTATCAAATACCCCGTAAGAAGTACCACCAGCACCGTAAGAGTTCATAGAAGCTAACATGTCATCCATTGCTAAACTAGTAGCTCTGTTTACGAACATCATGTTTTCTTCGATAGCACCTTGCTTGTCAAATTCAGCTAAGATAGCATCGAATTCAGCTAAGTCAGTTGCAGCGTTAACACCGGTTACACCAGAAGTTATGTTACCTCTATCTTCGATAGCAGCAAATAATCCTTCTGTTCCAACGTTAGAACCAGTAGCATAGTTTAAGTGAGCATCAACACTTTGATCAGCACCAGAACCACCAGCGCCTAAAGTGTGGGCGTTGTCAGATCCAATAACACCTTCAAGCATAGACATTTCCAAGTAGTCGTTAAAACGAGCTCTTGTATCAGCTTCAGCTTTTAAGTACCATAAGTAACCTGATTGTCCAGCTTCAGAAGCAACTTCAACCCAACCAATACGAGATGCATCAGAACCTGATATTTCGTAGTAGTCTTTCATGATAATTGGCTTGTTAGAAAAAGTCTTGAATTGTGGTTCGTTAGAACCTCTTCTTTCAGAGCCATCGTAGTTGTCACCTTTTGCAAACTCAGAACCATAAACCAATACAGTTGTTCCTTTGTCAGCGGTAGCTCCAGCAGTAGGAACGGTAGCGTTGTCATAACAAGCAATAGTGATGTCTGACAAGTTGCCAGCAGTACCCGCGCCGTCAGCTAAAGAAACTACAATTGCTTTGTAGACTCCAGTAGCGTTTGATATAATAACAGTATCGTTCTTTCTAATACCGTGCTTTTGTGTGATACCAGCAGCAGCAAATCCAAGTCCATCAATGTCAGACTGTATAGTAAGAACATTGTTAGTATCGATGTCAGCTAAGTAAGATAAGTGTAGTCTACCTTGCTCCGACCAAATAACTTGGTCTGCAGTCATAGCCTCTTCAGCTCCTACTTGAGAAAGAAATCCTGAAATAGTTCTCGGTCCGAAAACTTCAGCTTCTTTTTCCATAAGATCTGGTAAATATTGTTGTGCCCAACCACCTGAACCGTTTAAGTCTAAGTAGTTTGTGGATAGCGCTTGTTGCCCTGGAGCAGGTACGCTATTCAAGTTAGGGCCATTTGTAATTGCCATAATAAATAGTTTTAATTGTTAAATAAATTATTTTCTTTTCTTAATTTTAAACTTAAAATCAGAAGAACTTTCACCTAACACTCTTACTTTAACTCCGCCAGCTTCTATTTCACCGTGAGATTGTCTCGGCTGCATATTGATGTTCTTGCTTTTCGCAACACTGTCTTTCAGCGCATCGGTCTGGCCTTGTTCGTAAAAATGTTTTGCAATGGCATCAGCGTTCATAGCTGTGTAAAGTGATTTGTGGTAACCTTTAGCGTCTGACATTATATTATCTTCGTTCAAAAACTTTTTGACAAAGTTGTTAATGTCGCTTTGTGTACTCTTAACCTCTTCAGCATTTTTAACATTAAATCTAAATTTCTTATCTCCAACGTTGTATTCAAAACCTTTGAACTTGTCGGTGAAGACTGAATCAGTCTTCTTTAAGAATGTAGATTGCTGTTGTTCTGCCACCTTTTTTGTTTGTTCCGATTCCTTGTTATATCGGTTGAAAAAATCCATAGCTTTCTTTGCTTCCTCTGGAAGCCTAGATCCACCTTTGATCTCTTCGTAATATTTAGACTTTTGCCCGTCTAAGTAGGCTTTCGCTTCAGCAACTTGCTCTTTCAAAGCGATTTTCTTTTTTCTTATATCTCTCTCATCGTCTACTTCCTCGTCGTATGAAAAGTTTTCATCCATTAAGAAATTTCTTTCTTCAGCATCTAGATGAGGTTTTGTAGCCCTGTAGTATTCTTCTAAAGCAGTTTGATTATCCATCTCACTGTAATCTCTATTTAAGCTAACGTAGTCCTCTAAGCTTCCGCCAGTTTCCTCCATGAAGTTGACAACCTTTTGAATATTATCAGGTAGTTGCTCTCCCGTTTGAATAGCCTCTTCCACAGCTTGCTCAATTTGCTCTTCTACTTCAGCCACAGCTTCTTCTACTACTTCTTCCAAAGCAGGTGCTTCTGCAACAGCTTCTTCAACTTGAGCAACTTCAGTCTCCGCTTGTGGCTCTTTAATGGTAGCCGGCTGACCCATGTCTACTTTCATAACCGAATCATCTCCGGCAGACTCAAACTTTGACTCATCTATCTGAGGTAGATCTTCTTGTACTTCTTGTACTTCTTGTGTCACCTCTTCAGGTGCTTTTTCTTCTTCTTGCATAATATAAAATATAAATTAGTAATTATCTAGGATCAAAACCACCTAAACCAATTCCACCACTTATTATATCATTACCTGACGACTCAAAGTTTTTAGGCGGTTTGCCATTACTTCTTTGGTCTATAAGCTCTGATTGTTGTGAAGCTTGCATTTTTGATCGTTGATCTTTTCTGTCTTCTTTGTTAGACTCTTTCTTTTCAGCTTG
>Ga0209634_1002058_pt1 | contig 14257 bp, 30 predicted proteins | sample LinPmetageLP40_FD_184043 | JGI IMG/M metagenome (GOLD analysis project Ga0209634, IMG submission 184043) | Marine viral communities from the Pacific Ocean - LP-40 (SPAdes) (version 2) | ecosystem: Environmental > Aquatic > Marine > Oceanic | place: Pacific Ocean | collected 2010-08-26
TAAATCTTAATTCATATTCTTCTTCTATTTTTGTTGCATGTTCTAATGCCCAATTAAAATTAGAAAGACTATTTCCAACCCAAATTGTCATAGGATGTTTTTCATAGGCAGGTTTGTATAATTTTTCTAACTTACCTGCATATCGTTGAACAGCAGTTGATAACATTTGACAAGTTTCTAATAGCATTTTTGGTATATGTTTGTCACACATATACTCTGCTGATAAATTTGGATTTTTATCTAAAAAAAATATGTTCATAATAGTTTCCTTATTTCATCTGTTGTAAAATATTTTAAGTCTTCGTCAAGTATTTTTACTTCCGACTTAACATAATAGCATAATTTTTGGTGTATGTCAAATGCTTTTGAAGTTGCGTCTCTGTCTAATGCTACAACAACATTTTTAAATTGTTTAAGTATAGGAATATAATCATCGGGTAATGATGTACCAAGTAAAGCTACACCTGTTATAATATTAGATACAGCACAAGCACTAGCACAATCTTCTACTAAAATTGCCTTGTCAGATTTACCACAAATAAATGGGTGGGATTTATCTCCATACATAAACCATTTAGGATAGATTGCCGAAGATAAACCCCTGCCAACAGCACCCACAATGCCATTGTTCTTTTTGCGTATGATAAATACAATTCGTTCTTGTTTTGGGTCGTAATATAATTTAGCTAACCCTCGTGCCATTGCCTCATAACAATTATTATCTTCAATGTATTTAATACATTTTTTATTTGCATACACAGAAGTAAAATAATCTGGAACAGTAAATGATTTTTTAGGAATGTCTGATTTTGGCATGACCGATGTACGAATATCGTCCATTGTTTTTTCTTGATTGGCTGAACCTTTGGCATTACAAGACGCATGGAAACAATACCATGATAATTTACCCTCTCTATTATGTGCTGAAAATGTGTTAGTATTGTGACAGAATGGGCAATCCATTCTTGTATCTGTATCTACAGGAATTTCTAAACTTTTAACTGTTTCTATTTGGCTGTGGTAATTCATAAGAATTGGTTGTATAGCATACTTTTAAATGTATGTCAAGTGCTAAATCACCCCACCCTACGTATTTAGCTTTGCCAACTCCCCTGTGGTACACTTCCCTTACTGCCATGAAAGAAAAACATACTGTCGACTAGGTCAGCCCCTAACTCTTAAGTTTATGTGAGTGGGGAGTGTGTATATTAGTTATCTGCAAAATAACTGCAACTCCTTGCCCACTCATTTATAATAATATATCATGTTTTTAATGATAAGTCAAGCTCAATATATATCTTAATTGCATTTTAAATTTTTCCTTTCTTTTAATGTTTGTGGTAGCTGACATTCTTTACCTCCTTACTCCAACAGGCACGACAATCCATACATTTATTATCTTGAAATCTAGATGGACAATCATGACCAATAGGTTTTGTTTTATGGTTGACAGTTGAAGTATAATCAAATGACTTCAATGGCTCTCCATCAATCATAGGTGCAGATACTCTTACCATAAGATTATCTGGAAACTTTTTATATATTTTTTTGTAGTCTGATACTATCTTAACTTCTCTTGTTGGTAGCCAATGTTTTATAGTTGGTGTTTTATTACACACCATAACTATTTTTTCTAGCATAGCCATACTAACTAAATCACCACTATCAAACCATCTAAAGTAGCCAGATTTTTTGGCGTAATGATTTATCATAAATGACATAGCATCAACAAATGCAGTCTTTTTAAACGCCTTAAATCTTTTTTCTAAACCTTGCTGTACACTAGGATATAAATAATTACCTTTAAATGCATAGCACCCATGACAAGTAGAGCCAACTACTTTGCGTAGTCTAGCTCCTGTTATACAGCGTTTTGCAGGGGTATTATATGTAGGACATGGCATTTTACCTGCCCTACCTAGTCTACCAACTTGTTCTGTTGCCTCTTTTAAGTTCATTGTTTTCCACCAATAGTTGTTTATAATCTTTTAATAAATTTTGATACTGTGTTTTGTATCTATGCTTTAAAAGCATTTGCTTTCTCCACATTAGTTTTAAGTTATCAATTTTTTTATACATATTTATTATACTAAATCTCATTTGTAACCTCATATTTTCCTTGACAAGTTTGCGAATCCATGATATATGGGACTTCCTGTCCCCGAGGGGTATATACATATATTCATTTATTATTATATAATATACTATTGTTGGGGCTGAGTCAATAAGTAGTCAATAATTTCTTTTAATTTAGATTTGTAGTTTGGATTTTCTGCATAAGAATCTAACTCATCAATTAATTTATTAATATTAATATCATCAGCAAACCACTGATTAAATAATTCTGTTTGAAATGATTCATATATTGTATGAGTTGTTAATAATTCCATATAATGATTTACACTATCGCATTGTGTAAGATATGTTTTTACCATTACATCTTTATTTTCTAATGCGTGTAAATGTGGTTCGGTTTCATTATACTCTCTAATGCCAAAATAATTATTTCCTTCAATAGCAAATCTACTTCTACCCCAATTAGATTCAAACGCAGATTGTGCTATTACTAAATACACAGGCAATCTATTTGGAGAATCTACTATTGCATTATATTCAATAGCACATTTAGTTATTTTATTTATAAATTGTGTTTGATAATCTTGTAAATCTGTTAAATGTATTTGACATAATACTAAAAATGTTGCACAAATATGGCTTATCATTTTTTACTCCTCTCATCTATTATTTTTCCTATTACAAACACCATAAGTGCAATACCTAATAGCGTAATTAAAATTAATCCTAATAATATATTAGTCATGTTTACCTCAATTCATCTGCATATTCTGTTACTAATTCTTTTATATCGTCTTTATCAACAAATTTAGTATAGTTTTCAAAAGGTGATACAACTTTATCCCACACATTATCAACAATACTTTCAATAGTATCGCCATCATAGTGTGTAGCAATTTGTGGATATATTTCTTCTAAACAATTTTCTCTTTGTTGTTCGGCGTATCTTTCATATTCTGCATCACTCACGATTTATTACCAAGCATTTGTAATGCAATTTGTGGACTACACTCAGCTAATTCCCACATAATTTTATCAGATTGCTCTTTATTTTTTTCTATTATTTCTAAATTGCCATTTTCTACTTTGATTTGATTAGTAGCTGTATATTTTTTAATAGTATCTTGTAAATTCATTTTATTAATAGTACTCATAGGTATCTCCAATTAATTATAGTTACACTATATATTATATGCTATATAACGTCAAGGTAATTCTAAATTTATGACCGATATGGCACAGCCTAAGTCCTTGACATATAAGTATTATTAGTTTATAGTGGTAACATAATTAACCAAAGGAAAAGTTATGGCTAAAACAATGCTAAACCAAACTATGAGCAGACCTATATTGTATGAGTATGCTCAAGAACAAATCGCTAAGACACCTAACAAGTGGGCAGGTGAAACAAAAAAAGCAATTCAAGAATTTCTGGCTACCTTACCAAAAATAAAAAAGATTGTTATAGATAAGATTAGCACCCTTACACCTCAAGAAGATTTAGATGTTCTTGCTAAGTATGATATGACTGAGCAAGAATCTTGTTTCTGGTTTACTGATACGGATACAGAAAATGCAAGACAAGATAAACAATCTATCTATGCAAACTTTTCTTGTAAGGGGTATGGCTATTATAACTATGGCTCATCAAGGCGTGAGGTAGGTAATTTATCTACTGATGATTTGATTGCCTTGTATTATGAGGACATGGTTGCTAATGGTATTGATGTTGTCAAGTACAAGTTTGTCAAAGATAATGATTGTGATTACAATGGTAAACGTATGAATACTTATCACAAAGAAATACGAGATATACAAGATAAGATAGATGCATATCAAAAAAAGTTCTTTGATGATAATGATTTGACTATGTCCTTTACTGTACCAAGAAGTAATAGTTCTTGTCATCAACGAGCAAGACTTATTACATCAGAACAGTTAGCTGTCTTTGATGATTACTTATCTAAACTTGAGCGAGTGCATTTGAAATGGCACAAGCACTATGAACAGATGAAAGAAAAGTTTAAGGCATATGCAGAACTCATTCGTTCTTCTAAAAACCTTGAGCAAGTCATTGAGAAATGGTCTGAAGCTGAAAATGTACGCCACAAAATTACAGGCACAGGTACAGCTTTGGCTTTATCATCTATATCTGAAAATATTATACAACAGGATATGGCAGAGCGTAAACTTGCTAATACTGTTGCTGTTGTTATTACTAACACAGAAAGTGTAGGTGCATAATGTACTCAAGAGAATTTGATACAGGTAATCCAGATGTTGGGTGGAGTGAAGGCTCTACCTACCACTATAAACCAGATGAGCACCCCTTAGAAGTAGAATTTATTTTTGAAGAAATTTGTAATTTATATCATGAGAGTGGTTCAGCAGGAACAGCTTACTCTATCAGTATACAAAAAGATTTAGGTAATGGTAGAACAAAAGAATTTTATGGTATTCATCTTCATGTATCTGATTGGCTTAGAATGTCACGAAGAGAAATAAATAGAGCAAGGCAAGGACTTGAACCTACTAGATACTTAGCTCAACGAGCAAGAACTATTTATTGGGTAAATCCTACATTGTGCAATCCTGTAATTGATTCTTCTCAATATACAGCAAGTACAAAAGCAAATCAAAATAAGATGGTGGCTTGACATACACACCCATATGTGATATAACTTAATAGTTAATATATGTAGTGCGAGGGATAGTCGTTAGTGTATTATCCCTCGATTTATTTTAAACAAAGAGAACAAGATGAACTATTTTATAATGGAAGTAATTAGATACGAGAGTAAAAACATTGCACCTTTTTATTCTGTTTTAACAACTTGCGATAATGCAGAAAAAGCAATCAAACTACAAAAATTATATGCCAGTTTGCATAAAGAAAAAAATCCAAGTGATAATAAAACAGAATTTTGGATTGTATCTAAGGTAGAAGTTACAACAGGTTTTACTGATGAAACTAAGGAAAAGGTGGCATAATGAATGAAGATAATGCTCAACAACAAGCAATAAAACGATTTAGAAAAGAGGGTGAATTAAATGTAGCCCTTGATTATTTATGTCGTGCAACAGGTAGAGATATTTTTGTAATGCTTCCAGAAAATGTAGAGGAACGCAATCCTTATCTTATTGAGGAAATAAAAAAAACTGTGGAACTATTATAATGGTTTGGGATTATGCGTATGGTAAAAAATATAGAACAGCCAATAAAAATAAAATTAAAAATTATATGACTACTTATTATGAAAAAAATAAAGAACATATAAAGAATAAAAGAAAACTATATTACACACAAAACGCAGAAAATATACGAGAAAAAACAAATTTGCAACGAGCAAATAATAGAGAAAGGTCAAGAGAAATTAGAAATAGATGTAAGCCAATAACACCAGAACAAAAATTAATTAAAAGTATAAGAGGAAGAATGTATGATATATTTTCACGAGGACAAATAATAAAAACTAAAAAAACATTAAAGTTATTAGGTTGTTCTCAAAAATTTTTAAAAGAACATATTGAAAAGCAATTTAAAGATGGTATGTCGTGGAAAAATTATGGAAAATGGCATATTGACCACATAATTCCTATTAATTATTTTGTAAAAAAATGTAATTTTAAGCTAACAAAAACACAAAAAAAATGCTTTAATTACAATAACTTACAGCCAATGTGGGCATATGATAACTTGCAAAAAGGAAGTAGATTATTATGAGTAAATATAAAATAATAAATAATGGCATGGGTGATTTTTTTGTCAGAGAAAAAACAAGAACTTATACAAATGTTAGGTGGATGACTATAGAAAATACTATTGATAAATTTAGTACACTTGAGGAAGCAAGAAAAAAATATCCCACAGCAATAGTATCTAATGCAGGACAAGAGTGGTTTGATAACCTAGCAAGAAAACAAAATATGCCAAGTAATGGATAACTAATTCATCTCTCCTTGAAGATGATACTAACCCCTTCTATTAATTTAGTGGGGGTTTTTTAATGCCTTGACACAGGCGTAAGTATATGATATTATAGGATAATTATTAAAGCTAAAATAATTTTTATTCAAGTGGGTGGTCGTTTGTGTATCACCCACAAATTATAATCAAGGAGAATATTATGGCTCAACAATTATCATTTGACTTCATGCGAAACATTACAGGTAATCATGGTACGAAATACATGCCTACTACTACACTTGGAGAGATTCAAGATACTATAACTAAATTACATGGAGAAATAGAAACTCTCAAAAAATCATATCGTGCTGTTAAAGAAGTAGGCGTTGTTATGAGAGAGGAGCTTCAATCTGTTGATGAGATTATGCCTATAATACAAAAATGTTTAGGTGATACATACACAGAAGAAGATAAGAATAAAGTTATAACCTTTGTCAACGATTACTTAGATGTTGCGTAATGGGTAGTGATTTAAGAATACAACCTGCTATTGACAATGGCGACTTACCATCAGATTGGCAAATCTGTAATACTTGTAGAGGTAATGGACATCATAAAAGAATTGACCAAAGAGTTCTTGAGGGTTGGGGCGAAACTTCTTACATTTATGAAAATTGTGAAGATTGCGAAAGAACAGGCAAGATTGACCTCAGTAAGAAAAAAAAACCTTACTATGATGATGATTGGCTAGAAGAAATTGCTATGGAAGAAGGTATGCTCGGTGGTATTAACGCATACAATGAAGTCAAAGGTTATTAAAAGTTTCATTGTTCCTCCCAAATAATGAAAGAAACCCCCTTGCAATATAGGGGGTTTTTATTTAACAAAATCAAGGAGTTAAGTATGAAACATTTACTATTTAAATTACTATGGAAATCATGGTTATATATTCATGATGATGTGTATTCATCTAAAACAGATTATTGGTGGGTTGGTGCTACACATTCAAAACCAAAAAACTATGATTGGGCTGAACCTTGTGAGTCTGGTGATGGCTCTAGTCATTATCATACTTACTTAGATAAAAGACTAGATTATAAAATAAGAAGAAAATTACATTTATGCTGTAAAGCTAATCACAATAAAATATATAATGGTCGTTGGCAAAACATGTGCCATAAATACGAAACTTTTATTAGATGGTTAGAATTTAAATTAAACTATTGACCTAACAAGTTAAATGTAGTAATGTATACATATAACAAACAAAAGGAGATGTTATGCAAAGTGATGTGACTGCCATTGTATCTCTAGGTATAATCTTTGTATTAGGATTTATTGTATTTGTAGTATAGAGAGTGGCAAAATAAAAACCCCCTTGATTAATTTCTTGGGGGTTTTTTAATGCAAAAGACTAAAGCGAATATTAGTCGAGTATGACCGATAACGAATATTTTTCGAGTATGCCTAGACACAATAATAAAAATAATATACTATAAATCTATAATAAAATTACACGCATAACAAAACACATTTGATATGCAAAAAACGCATAACTAAAGAATTGAGGAAAAATAATAAATTATGAGAAAATGCTTATATTTCAATGACTTATCATCAGGCTATTATCCTTTAATTAAATAATTGAAATATAACACTTTTTAGAAATATTTAGTTTTCTAAGGTTATAGCCATAAATTATAAAAAATGGTATAAAACCTTATGTTTTTAAGAAATGATTTTTTAAAAATAAATAACCCTTTTTTAAAGGAAAAAATATTATGAATAAAAAAGTATCAGCACTAGAAAAAGCTAGTGAAAAACTTGGCACTATTGCCCTTGATGTATATGCTTGGTTTAATCAAAAACATAAAGACGATAATAAGAATAGAAATTTATTTATTTCTGCAGTTTATGATTATCTAAAAGTTTTAGAGGTTGCCGACAGTAATTCAGACAATCATTCATTCAAGCAATTATCTGATTTAATATGGTCGCTTGTAGGCTTACAAGAAAATGAGCATAACAATTCTTATTTTAGAAAATTTGCAAATGTATGTGTAAAGGGTGGCTTGTTATTACATTGGCAAGATATAAAAAAAGAAGATGATAATAATATTTGTTTGCAAGATTTACATTTTGCAAAAAAAGATAAAGTGACTTGGAAAAAAACTTTTAAAATTAAAGATAAAAAAAGAATTTCTTTTAGACATCAAATTTTAAAAGGTGATTTAGTAATTCCATATTCTATATTAGAACCAATGGTAGCAGATAATAAAAATGATAAAGTAGAAAATGATGACCCTACTCTATTATTGGTTGGCAATGATAATGTTAATAATCTTTATAAAAGATTTAAAGATATTACAAGCCAAGAGTTATCTGATGATATTGAAGCAGATAAAACGCCAGCGATTTCAAGTCTAATTGATGCTATGAAAGTATTAAATGAAGAATTTTTAGACTTAACCAAAGATGACAATAAAACAAGGTCGGCAATGGTTGATAAAGATTTTTCTAAGCACTTTAAAACATTACAAGAAAACATCTTGGCAATTAATACTATCAATCAAGATTTAAATATTGATGATGCTAAAGGTGGCAAAAATGATTATTGGAGTAATCAAAAAAAAGCTGATGCAAAATTAGTTGGTAAGGCTCAACTAACAGAACTTAAAAAAACAATGGAGGGTAAATAGTAATGACAATAAAACTTAATGACAGAGTAAAAGAAAATAGAACAAATAAGATTGGTATTGTTAAAGATATTAATGAAACTAAAACTAGATACTTGTTAGATTTTCCAGATAATTCTTTCGGTTGGTATAGCATTAAAGAAATTGAATTGACCAATATGGCTACTAAATAAATAACTAAACCATAAACCCAAAGCCCTTTGATTAATTTCATAGGGCTTTTTTTACGTCCTGATACTTTCATATATGAACATCAGGCATTCATATATAAAACTTAATGTACTTTCATATATGAACATCAGGCATTCATATATAAAACTTAATATATTTTTATAGCTGTAAATATTATTTTAATTATACTTTTATTTTTATTGAAAGTTATTTTTGTAAACTTAATAGATATATTTTATTATGCTCGGTCATGCCTTTTTATAACTGTTAATTACTTTTAATATTTTTTTAAATGACTTTTATTATATTACAAAGGGGATGCAGGAGGCATAGGGGGTGGGGTGTACTTCATATACGTGCTCAACCTAAAAATTCATAATAAGTTTGTTAACTACTATTGGGCTGTACCCCTAATGTTCCTCGACCATACCTTAAAGTACCCTTAAGGAGTACCTATGTGTATACGTAAGGGGGGCTTGGGGGGTATCTTATACCTATTATACCATGTATTTTAGATTTGTCAAGCATAAAATAAATTATTTTGTAAATAATGTAAAAAAATATAAAAAAAGACTTGACAAAATTGTAATATGTTGTATAATAGTAGTTATATGTTTATTTAAAGGCAAGGTAGCACACTTACACGATATACTTATACGAGGCTATTCGTCCAAATAAACATATACTATCTCATTGGTGGGAGGGGAACTCACCACACGACAAACACGAGTTCCAATTTAACATCAATGGGAACAATACAGTTTTCCCTATTGATTTCTATACGCATATCTTAGGGAGAACAAAATGACAACAGAACACATGATTACAGAACTAGCAGATACAGTAAAACATCTTAAAAAAGATGTAGAATCTCTCAAAGAAGACAAGGATTACTTGTATAGAAAGCTTGAGAAGGCTTATGATGATAGAATAGAGCTACGTGCTGAAAATAGTAGGCTAAAAAGCCCTGTAAACTACAATATTGAAGAAGAGGATTGCATTGCTTGCAGTGCATAAAAGATAAACATGGCATACACATACGCAAAACCAACAAAAAAGGTAAAAACAAAGGAATCTTCAGAGAAAGAAGACAAGTACAACCCTAAATCTAAGGCTAAGAAGGGTAGAACCGCTCGTGGTAAGTACACATTGCCTAAAAAAGGATTCATGAGATAATGTTTCAAGCAGTATTAGCAGGAACTATATGGACAGCTATAAGAAGTGCTGCTCCTATTGTTATAAAACAAGCTATTAAAAAATATGGCATCAATGCTGTATCAAAAGTAGCAACAAGAAATGGCACAGTTATTAAAAAAACAAAAGATGGCTTTAAACTTGATAAGTTAGGAAAGGCTACTAAAAATTCCGGTGTAAAAGATAAAACTAAAATTAAAACAGATAAAAAAGTAAAAACAAAAAAAGATACTAAGACTACTACTACCACAAAAAAAACATATGAAAAGCAAGGCCCTACAAAACCTAAAGATATTAAACCGGCAAAAAAACCTTCATGGTATAATAAAGAATCAGCATTTTATTCCGGAGCATGGAATAAAATTCCTCAAAAAGTAAAAGACGCTATTACTTTAAATTATAAATACACAGGTAAAAATCTACCTCCTGTTACTAGAACTATAGTTAAAGGTGGTGTTTATAGCGGAGCATTAGCAGGTGGTGAAAAAGCTATAAATATGGGAACAAAATTATTTTCTGGCAATAATAATAAAAAAAGTACAGATATTACAAATGAAATAACTAGTAGTGGCAATACTACTGGCAATACAACATCACAAGTTGCAGGAGCAGGAACTGGTGAAAATGTGTATAATAGATTTGTAGCCGCTCATAATTCTGCTATGGCTAGCGGTAGACCAAGCTTTGATTTTGATGGAAAAGTACATTATGTAGGCCCATCAAAACTGCAAGAATTTTAGTGGCCAGAGATTATAAAAGAGAATACGTTACTTACGACTCAAAACCTAAACGAGTAAAGGCAAGAGTTGCTAGAAATAAAGCTAGACGAATAATGAAGAGAGCAGGACTGGCTAAAGTTGGTGATGGGAAAGATGTGCATCATAAAGATAATAATACACAAAACAATTCCAGAAAAAATCTGACAATGCAAGCTGCAAAAAAGAATAGGTCTTATGCAAGAACTAAAACAGGGAAAATGAAAAAATGACAAAAAAAGGTTTATACGCAAATATCAATGCTAAACGAAAAGCAGGTACAAGTAATACTAAAGCTAAATCTACTATTACTCCTAAAGCATATGCAAATATGAAAGCAGGCTTCCCTAACTCTAAAAAAAATAAAAAGGCATAATTATGACAAAAAAATTAAAAGGCAATCAAAAAAAATTAGATGCAAACAAAGATGGCAAGATAAGTAAAGTAGATTTTAAAATATTAAAAAATAAACCTAAAGTAAGGAAAAAAAACTAATGAAAGGCGTACCTCATTATCTACCCAGTGGTAAAGAATTTAAAGGCAAGACACATAAAATGCCAAATGGCACTTTACATACTGGTGTTAAACACACAAAAAATTCACAAAAACTAACACATAAGAAACCGAAGAAAGCTAAAGCTTAATGGTATTAAAAAAATATCAAAGTAAAACGGGTGGCTTAAACGAAGCGGGCCGTAAACATTTTGAATCTAAAGATGGTGGTAATTTAAAAGCACCTGTAGCAAAAGGTAAGAATCCTAGAAGGGTTTCTTTTGCCGCAAGATTTGCAGGAATGAAAGGGCCTATGAAAGATTCTAAAGGAAGACCAACTCGTAAGGCGTTGGCACTTAAAAAATGGGGCTTTGGCTCTGTAGCAGCAGCTAGAACGTTTGCTCAAAACAATAAAAAATCATAATGCCTTGTACAAATTGTGACCATGAATGTCATTGTAGTAATGGCGGAGAATGTTGTGGTGGAAATTGTAAATGTAAATCTTGTGAGCATCCAATTGCTTATGAACCTCATAACGCCTAATGCCAACATATCAATACTACCATAAAAAGAAAAAAGAATATTTTACAGAAAATTTACCTTTTCATAAAAGAAAAAATCCTTGTAGAGACCCTTTTGTAGAATTAACTATTACTGCACCTAACATTGCTATATTGTCTGATAGAGGGGGCAAAGAAGATAAACTAAGAGAACAACTTTTATCTACAGCAGAAGCAGGATACAAAGAACGAGAGATTAAAGAAGAGTTAAAAATTATACCGGAGTCTCCAGAATGGAAAAAAGAAAAAAGAGTAAAGAAGAAACAAAAAAGTCAGTGGCTGTAAAAAAAATTAAAGCTAAACCTAAAGTTGAATTAAATCATTTAGGATATCCTGTTAATGACCCTTATGGATTAGTAGCAGCTTTTTGGAAAGCATTTGGATAATGGTAACCTACGTATGGCAATACTATTGGGGATACGATTATTTAAACAACAAAGTAAAAAACATTTACTATGGCCCAAAGCTAGACTGGATGAAAGAATTTAAAAATGACACTACTACCAGAAACAAAAAAAGACAAAGTACTAACAGCTCAACAAGAAAAATTTCTTGACGCATTATTTGGAGAAGCTAATGGTAATCCAAAACACGCAGGCGAAATAGCAGAGTATGCAGAAGGTTCATATACCTACGCAATTAAATCTCTAAAATCAGAAATTATACAAAGAGCAGAAACAGTACTTGCCGCACATTCACCTAAAGCTGTTATGGGTTTAGTTAGTGGATTAGATGCAGATGGAAGCCTACCACAAGCAAACATTCGTATTGAAGCGGCTAAACAAATACTGGATAGAGTAGGTTTAGGTAAAAGAGAACAACTAGACATTAACGCAAAAGTAGCACACGGAATATTTATATTACCACCAAAAGATGACATCATTAATGGAACAGCCAAATCAATTTCCGAGCCGGAGGCGTAAGTCTCGAGTTATACCATTTGGGTATAAAAAATCGGAAACGGATGATAAAGTATTAGAACCAATTCAAGAAGAGCTAGAAGCTTTAGAACAAGCAAAAGTTTATTTAGATAATTCATCTTATAGAGAAGTTGCCATTTGGGTAACTAAAAAAACAGGACGTTATATTAGCCATGTAGGTTTATTGAAAGCGATTAATAGGTACTAATGTGAATGATATACCTCCTCCAAAATTAAAGTCGACACAGGGAAAGAAAAGAGAAAAAAAACCTGTTGCTTCTTTAGCTAAAGCTAGAGAGTCTGCAAGACTATCAGTTAAAAAACAACAAGATAAATTAAGTAAATTAAAAAGTAAATTACAAAATGCAACTCGTGTTGCACAAACAAAAAAAGAAAGTTTAAAGCAAATAGATAAAGCTTTAGATGGAAAAGAAACAACAGTTATAGATAAACAGATTTTAGAATCTGTACCGGATAATGTTCGTGAGCATGTAAATAAACAAGATGTTATATTTGAGCCTAATGAAGGCCCACAAATGCAATTCTTGGCTTCATCAGAAAGAGAAGTGTTTTATGGGGGTGCTCGTGGTGGAGGTAAATCTTACGCCATGTTAGTAGACCCACTTCGCTATTGCACGAAAGCTGCTCATAGAGCACTCTTAATACGAAAAACGATGCCAGAGCTTCGTGACATGATTACACACTCTCAGCGATTGTATTCTAAAGCATATCCCGGAGCTAAATGGCGAGAACAAGAAAAAGAATGGAGATTTCCATCTGGTGCTCGTATTGAATTTGGTTATGCAGATAACATGACAGATGCTTTGCGTTATCAAGGACAATCATATACATGGATTGGAATAGATGAATTACCACAATATCCTACTCCCGATATATTTAACTTTCTCCGTTCTTCTTTGCGAAGTGTAGACCCGACTATACCTGTGTATTTACGAGCAACAGGTAATCCGGGTAACGTTGGCTCTCAATGGGTAAAAGAAATGTTTGTTAATCCAAACACACCTAACAAACCTTTTTATATTAATATTGAAACACCAGTAGGTGTAAAACAAATATCAAGGCGGTTTATACCGGCAAAATTGGAAGATAATCCATACTTAATGCAGACAGATGATTACTATGCAATGTTATCATCATTACCAGAAATACAACGAAAACAATTCTTAGAAGGAGATTGGGATGCTTTTGAAAATTCATCATTTCCAGAATTTAATAAAACTATCCATACTGTTGACGCTTTTGACATACCTAAGAGTTGGTCTAAATTTCGTGCTTGTGATTGGGGCTATTCTAGTCCTGCCTGTTGTTTATGGTTTGCTGTTGATTGGGATAACAATCTATGGGTTTATCGAGAACTTTATACAACAAGAGTAACAGCAGATAGATTTGCTAAAATGGTTATGGATTTAGAACAAGGTGAATACATAAAATATGGTATACTTGATTCTTCTACATGGGCTAGACG
>Ga0209634_1002059_pt1 | contig 14257 bp, 8 predicted proteins | sample LinPmetageLP40_FD_184043 | JGI IMG/M metagenome (GOLD analysis project Ga0209634, IMG submission 184043) | Marine viral communities from the Pacific Ocean - LP-40 (SPAdes) (version 2) | ecosystem: Environmental > Aquatic > Marine > Oceanic | place: Pacific Ocean | collected 2010-08-26
TGGAGCTGTTATAAGTTGATTATGAATATCAAGAAAAGATTGACTATTTATAAGTGATTGTTCGGCATTTTTTATCTTTGATTCTACTTCAGCTCTAGTATCAGAATTATAAAACGTTTGGGGGCCTCCTGCTGCATTTAAAGCATTTATAAGCTTCTCCCAACTATTATAAACCCCTAAATCTGAATAATACAAACCATCACCTGTATTATATGATTGGTGACCACCAAAACCATTTGGCATTATAAATCCTGTAGTAAGTGTAGTAGGCCATCCTGTAGAACTTATAATTATACCTTGCAAGGTATGCCAGTATGTAGGATCACCATTCGCATCTAAACGTGTTGGTTGGTTTTGTGATTCAAAACAAGGGGTATATGAGGATAATGAGGTAGAAACTATTGCTGTTAAGTAATCTGGATGAGAATATGCAAACTTTTTGTAATTAAATTGAACTGTTGGGTCATTAGCTATAAACCAATCTAATTGAGGTACTCCGCCACGATCAGGATCTACATAATTAGATGCTTCATCTGTTACTCCTGTGTCTGTATCTGGATCTCCGTAAAAAGAACCTGCAAATATTTCTCCTCCTAATGTTGATGATATATTTAATTCATCTTGACTACTAAATATAATATTATTTTGATATGCATCTTCTAAATCAGTATACGAAGTTCCACCAAGTATAATACCATTTTGTTCTATGTCTTGAAAACTAGTTTCATTCGTAAAAGTTCCTGTTGGAAAAGGTCCTACTATATCACACCCAAAGGATGCTATACTACTATCATTTTTTCCCTCTAAAACTATTGTATTATTCCCTGCTGTTAAATTTATTTTATAAACCCACCAATAATTAAAATTACCTGTATCATTTATGTCTTTTTCAATTAACATTTCACCGTTTACAGCAAATCTAATTCTATTGTCTCCTGCTAAACCGATTAAATATTCTCCATCTGCTGGTACATTTATACATCTTGAAAAACCAATCCATTCATCTATGGGAGTCATATTAGTAATACCTCCTGTCCAAGGATTTGTTCCATCCCAAACTCCTATATTATTTAATCTTCCATCATTCTGGTTTGTTCCTCCAAAATAAGTACTTACTGAAGCAGGAATATCATAAAAAGTAGATGAGTTAATGTCTGCATAAAATCTTGCTCCAAATTTTCCATAATTTACATCTTGTGCACCTTGTCCTAAAGGTATACTTGTATTAACTGTTGGTTGTTGAGTTAAAACAGTTGTAGTAGTAGCACCTGTTTCAAAATTATCACACCCACAAGATGAAGATGCAGGAAAATGAGTAATTATATCTGGTGCTTTTAATTCAGACCATTTTGTATCTACGTTTATTCCTGGTATATTTGAATTTATTATACCATCATTATTTAACGCGTTAATAAACGCAGTATAATTGGTGTAACACGCATCACTTGTACCTGACACATTACCACAATTAGAACTACAATAATTTAAAATTTCGCTTGGGTCTAAATAACCTTGTTTATTTGATGCCTGGATAGTTGTACTAGTTACAAAAATCTGGTTATTAGGATGTGAAAAAACATAATCACTATTAGTAGGACCATAATTGTAAGCATTACCATCGGAAGTTACATAAGTACTTCCATTATAAATGTGTGTACCTGCTGCATAAGGGATTGCTTGAGCTAAATAATTATCATACGTAGAATCTCCTGTGGATCCTTGAACTATATAGTCTGTAAATTGTGTAGTATTAATACTAAAAGATAAATTAGTACCATCAACATAAAAATCTAAATTTGCATTACAAGAATTATTAGATGTTGTTACTAATTCTCCTCCTGTTGAATCTGTACCTCCTATAAGTCCATTTGTTATTAAAGACATAATAGCTACATCTCCTGTCATATTAAGAGCAGAACCTTGTATGGGATTATTAGCACTAGATCCAGTAGCTACTGTTGTTATTTCTAAAGCATATCCTGTTCTTTGAGGGACTGAATTTAAGTTTATAGCTGTAAAATTAGGATCAGCATTTATTGCATTCATAAGATCTTGACCTATTGAATTTACTGAACCTCCTCCTGTTAAAGTAAAAGTATGAGCAGTACCGTCTGCTGATGTTAATATTACTGTTTCTCCACCATATTGGCCATTATTTTGACCAACATTATTAGGAATAGTTATTGTTCCTACTGCTGTTGTTCCTGGAGAAACTGTTGTTGGAGTTACTACAGATTGAATATTTACACAATCATCTGCTTTAAAACATTCTATAACAAATAAACCATAATCATTTATTCCTTTACACTGGAATTCTCCTAAATATAAAGGAACAGCTGATGGGGTTAATGATTCAAAACTATATAAAGAAATATCTATATTAGTATATCCATTTACTACATCTGTAACAAAATCCATAAATTCTGCTTCGTCTTGAAATAATCCATTATTAATTAGATTACCTGATCCATCTGATGCTATTCCATTTTCTATTAATGTTTTACTTGAACATGTATTAATACCAGGTACAACTGTTGTAATTGATGTTGAATTATTTATACCTCCTCCTTCTTTAAAATCTACTTTTGTTAAAAATTCAACTTCAGGAAATTGTTGTGGGTTACCACAAGCAGGAGTTAATGTATCTTCAAATAATGTACCTTTTATTTCTGTGTTACCATCTATACCCTGCAGATGTTGGGTAATCATTACCTCAATGTCTAAATTATATTTTTCATGAGCAGGATCATATAAATCTTCTCTTACAAAAACAGAAGCTGAAAATAATGTATGTGCATCTATAGCTCCTGCTAAACTTTGAGCTGTTTCTAAACCACTTTCTCCATGTAGTAAAAAATCATAATTTGAAGTAAAAGTATGAACTGATAAATCTGTGGCTGTTAATTCTACTGTTTTAGGGAAGGGAGCATTAAATAAATCTTTTACTGCTCCTATAGAAAAAATAATTTTACCTTCTGATCTATTAGGTTTACTTTCTATAGTCCCATTAAATAAAGAAGATGTAGATGCCCATGGTGCTTTTATAAAATATCCTTCAGTGTCTGAACTTCCTGCTAGTGCTCTTGAGAATTTTTCATAATTAAATGTTTTATAAGTAGTAGAATCAGTTGTTGGTCCTCCATATTCTTTTACATTTAATATAGTTTCCGGAACACCATAACAATTCATAAGAGCTTTAATACCTCTTTCTGTTCCTTTAGTTTTTAAAAGATAGGGTAAATTATGATATAACCTTTTCCAAATTTCTTTTGTTATATCTCCTTTAGGCATTGAACTACCCCCATTATCACATGTTACTAAAGAAGAAGTTATCATTGTTTGTCCTGCAGGTGCATCATAAGTTCCAAAAGAACCTGATTTAGCTTTATTAGTTCCTATTATATATTCAAATAATTCTTCATTTTCAAATTGATCAAAAGCTTCAATACCTAAACTACTTAAAGCTGTAAATACTAAATCTTTTGAAATACCATCTTTAGAGGAATTATGGGCATTTCTAATTTGACCTATATGATCTATATATAACCAAATTTGATCAAAATACTGACCAATCATATTTGTAAAAGTTATATATTGTTCATTTTCTTCCCTCATAGAAATATGTTCAGGAATAGTTCTTACTAAATTATGTTTATTATCTCTATCAAATTTAGAAGCAGATAATATTTGTCCTCCATAATCTATATTTAACTCATTAGTATTACCATACCATTCTACTGCTTGGGAAGAAGTTGTTGGTCTTAAATTATAAGGTTTAAAAAATACATCACAATCTGTTAATCCTACTTGCAACCAATAATCTTCTGGTTGTAGTGTAGATCCTGTTATTTGTAAATTACCTATTCCAAAGTCAGGAACTTTAGGCCAAGCATATGGGTGATTTTCATAATATAAAAACTTTTCATAATTATCAAACCCGCTTATTAGTTTACCTTTTTTATTTTCAATTAAATTTTTATTACTAGTAACTGCTGATGAAGACGATATATTACCCTGTATTGTGTTTATTTCATCTATTTGTATTTCGTATAATTCTAATAATTCTAATTTATATTTAAAGTTTTTTAATCTTTCTTCAGCACTACCAAAATGAGTAAAATTTTCAAAATGATATCCTGTTTCTAAGGATCCTGTGCCTGTTTTAGTATAATCTATAGATAACTCTATACTTGCACTTAAATGACTCATTACATTATATAAGGAGGCAGAATGAGTATTTTCTAAAAAATCGTTATATATTTTAAATTGGGAAGGAATAGAATCATTTAAACGAGTATCTATTCTAAAATTAGGTCCTTTTAAACGAATACCCCCTTCAGAATCTGCACTATTACCTAAATCTACTTTAAACTCTAAAGGTTCAATTATTTCTTCTACTACCCAAAATTCTGCTCCTTTTTCTAAATCTAAAGGAAGAGGTTCATATAATTTAATTAAAGCACATGAGTCTTGATTATGATAAGCAACATTTATTCCTAATATGTTTATATTATTACCAAAGTTAAGAGTAAAATCTTTATTAAAAAGAGATTCTTCTATTTCACTTATAAAATCAAGAACTGCTTTTTTTACTTGATCTTCACCAACTCCTAATCCTTTTATTTTTAATTCAGTTCTTGAGGGTGAAATTTCGTGAATTTTAAAATCTGCTTGTAAACCACTAAATATTTTTTTTCGATGGATATTACATACTACATTATACATTCCTGTTATATATCCCCTATCTTCTAAATGTTTATAGGGGTCCAAAAATAAAGTATTAGTTAATTGAGATGTATTACTTTCTATTTGGTCTGGAAGATTATATCCTATGTAATTAGGAGTAGTTTCTAATAATTCTCCTCCTAAATCATGAATGTGAAGTTCAATATAATCGTTAGATTTACCAAATTTTCTTTTAATATCTCTAGAAGATAAACCTTTTGAATCAGCAACTTTTAATCTTTCTATTTTCTTTATTGTAACCTTTTCCATTATCCGTTAAGTTTATGTATAGTTTTACCTTCCCATGTTCTACCTTTTACACCTGGAAAGGAACCTGGTTTAGGCATCCATTCAAATTTATTAGTAGACCAATAATATTTAGATACTGGTTTAAAAGCTCCTACAGACGCCATCGGGTTTAGAAGTGAATTTTCGTATATTTTCCATTGAGGGTTTATTAATTCTGGAGTTCTCATATCAGAATTACTTCTATATTTTAATGTCCAATAATAATTTCCACCTGGAGATTTTGCTCCTAATCTCATTGCTCTAATTGCTTCATTTGCAGTATGATTTTTTACTGTTCTATTTCCGTTGGATACATATCCTGATGGAGGATTTTTAGGCATTTCTTCCATTGCTGCTCCTACCCCTGTAATGCCTGCTGAACCTAAGTATCCTGACATTGCTGAAGAATCTCCTGAAGGTGTTGGTGTTGATGATCCTCCATATCCTCCTGATCCCCCCTCCTGTGGTCTACTATAAGTTGCTTTTCCTTGTGAATCTAAAAATCTAGCTATTTTATTTTCTTTAGATCTTAATTGTTGAAGTTCTGCTTGAGAAAAATCATTATCTGGTCTAGACATTTTTTCTTCTACTATTTGTTTTAGTTGTGAAGTGTCTATTTCTATGTTTTGTAAATCTCCGTCTGGGTCTACTGATTCTAAAATAGCTGTGTATTTTAATATTTTTCTTCTTAAATTATATAGTTCTTCTCGAACTTCTCTAAATTTATCTTTAGCTTCACTTCTTTCATCCACATTTGTTATATTTTGACTATCATATTGATATCTGTAGTATAATTCTTGTACATATTCTTCTTTAGCTAATAATTGGCGAGTTTCTCTATCTAAAGCTTCAATATAATCACTTACATTATCATAATTAGAAGGATTTGCTTTAAAGTCATCTGGATCTAATTCTACTCTTCTTTTTTCTTCTGCTATATCTCTTTGTTCTACGTCTCCATATAAATCTTCTGACGAAAATTTAGGTCCTGTTTCTAGGCCTTTTATAACATCTTCATTTACTAATATGTAAACTTCTTCATCGGGTTTTTCTGTTTCATGACCATTAACTCTTTTAAGAACTAAATAAGTATCAAAATCTGTAATTTTTCTTTTAGCCCCCTTATCCATGTAATAAATAGGTTTTTTATCTGCTTGTTTAAGAAAAGTACCATTTGTAAATATTGGGTGTTCTTTATCTGCTTCTTCAACTGCTGCTAGTTTTTGTTCTAAGTCTACTACTTGGTTTACAAGTTCTATTATTTCAGTATCTCTACTATCCATAAAATCACCAACATAATCTGTGCTTTGGTCTATTATAGTTTTATGAGAATTAGAGCCGTCTTTTGGTATTTCATAAAACATTTGATTATAGTATGTAAAAAATTCCTCCATACTTATATCTTTACTTTTAGACATAAATTCATCAAAACTTCTATTTATTTTATCATCAAATGATTTTTTACCATAAACAGTTTTTTGTAAATCAATAGGATAAGAAACACTTTCTATTTTATGAAAATGGGAGTTCTTTGATTTTGAACTTCTTAAAACTTTAGACATAACACCATAAGGATATTCACCTAAATATTCATGTGTGTGTTTTTCTTCTTGACCTGTTTCTCGATTTTGTGATATTGCTTCAAAAATTTCTACAGTGTTATCTTCATAGACTACAAAATCATGTTGGTGACCTGCCATTAAAGAAGTTTTTCCTTTAAATTTAACAATTTTAATGGAACTTTCTTCTCCTTGTACTATTAATTTTGGATCTATTCTTCCCATTATCTAACAACCTTAAAATAATAATCTTCGTCATAAATATTAATACCATCATTATTATCTACTCTAAACATTAGTTTATAATAACGTTCTGGTTGTAATCCTTCCATAAATAAATCAAAATACATACCATCATTATCGGCACTTAATTTTGTATAATTTGTATCAAAAGGGACTATTATTTCGTCAGTTGTTGCATCACGTAAACTATAATAGCTAGAGGTAGGTAAATATGCTGTATCTAAATAATTTGAACTTGTTACAAAAGCTCTATCTGGGTATCTTTTTCTTGTAGTTAATCTAAAACGTTGTTTTGATTTTCTTTGAAATTCTTCTTTATTATTGTATAATGCTAAAAATATGTCTCCACTAGTTAAAGTAGTACCACTATGAGAATAAGATGAATCATCCCATTTAAATGTTAGTTTAGGTGGGTATATTGTATGTGTATCTGCGGAAAAATATTGCAGTTCACCAAAGCTAGATGAAGCATCACATTCTGTGGCGATTGGTTTTTTTATTATAAAACCTTCATTTTCTATTCCTGTTGGGTAAGTAGCTCCTTGATAATAACTTGCAGAAAAGAATTTAACTAAATTAGTTACATTTATATCTAAATCTAAATTATCTGCATTTGAAAAAGATGTTTCTGCTATATAATTTGTTCCTGTCCACCAAGTACCTCCTCCTGACACCATAAAATCACAACTAGAACCTGTAGAATTAGAAGCAAAACTTGAAGTAGCCCATATTGCTCTTGCGCTTGAACCCGTATCTGTTCTTAAATCCCAAGTTACTCCATTAGAAGAAGATGGATTATTTTTAAATCTACCTGTGCCTTCATCCCACGATTGAGAAACTGCATAAACCTGTACTATATGGTTTGCATGTAAAGATTTATGTGCTGTGGAAAATACTTCTAAATGTGTATTGAAAGGAATCCCTTTTGTTTTATTTTCTATTACATCCTTAATTTCTGTATTTTTAAATTTAATTAAAAAACGTGAAGGATAATATAATTCAGCAGTTGATGATTTTTCTTCTAATAGCTCTAATACTTCATCCCTACCAGTATTTAAACCTGTTCTATTAGGATGACTATATATTGTTGCGTCTTTTTCGGGAAATATAGAATAGTATGCCATTTTAGTATTGTGTTATTTTTCCTTTAATATCTTGGTTAGGGAATCTTACTTCAAATATACTTGGATCTAATGAAGGATAAATTATTCCTTTTATAGTAGCATCATCTAAGTCATATTTGTAAGGAGAATATCCTAAATCTTGTCCTACTACATTATCCATTTTTACATTTGGAACTGATTGTACTCCATCTATTGCTCCTATAGCATTATATATTTCAGATATTATTATTGGTTGATTTATTTGCCATTTATCTTTACCAAAATATATTTTTAATTCTTCAATACATTGTTTTAATACTGCTTGATTATTAAAGTTTTTAAAGACTATAATTTCAAATTCTACACCTAAATTTATTACAAAAGCATCTTTAATATTAACAGCATCTGTTAGCATTCTATGTTGTTCTAAATAAGTTTGGAGATTTGTTTTTGTAGCTAAATTTAAAGTGGTTAAATTTCCTCGATTATTATATCCTAAAGTATATAAATTTAATGCCATAGGATTAGGTATTCTACCTGCAACTGTTGTTAATGGAGAGATTTGATCATCTTGAGTTATATAAGCTTTAGCAACTCTACCAAATTTAGCAGGCATAGATAAAGTTCTAATTAAATAATCATCTTTTGTTACTGTTCTATTCTGAGCACCAAAACTAGCCATTGCATTTTGTCTTACATCATTAATAGTATCTCCTGATCCTCCTCCGGTAGCCGCTGTTAAATTTGTAACTGTTATAGAATCTCTAACATATTGAGATAAATCTTTATCTAAATTAGGAGATGATTGAAGGTTTAAAATATCTGTTTTATTTATACTTCCTGCTTCTACATTTGATTCTACCCCAAAATTATTTACTTTATAATTTACAGTTAATACTGTACTTGTAGGAACTAATCCATAAGTACCAGTATATAAAAAATTAGAAGGATCATAAGCAAATTCTAATTTAGAACGACCATCTTTAATTCCTAAACCTATATTGTCTGGGTTAGGGATGATTTCTTCATCTACTACACTATTTTCTCCAGCACCAAATTGGATTTCTAAAGTATTATTAGATTTTACTCTAGTTACAAATCTTTTTGGAACTTTTTTTAAACTTAAAAGATAAGGTGTTGACTCATTAAATCCGTGTAATTCTGGATCTTTACTAGCTATATTTTCTACTGCCTCAAATACTGTATCTTGTGCTAAATAAGGAACTTCAGTCCATTTATCCCCATTAGAATCTACTATTGATTCTATTTCTATAATATCTGTATCGTTTAATGTTAATGTTAGGAACTTTGAATAGCTTCCTATTTCAAATTTTTTCAATTTTATTTCACCTGAATGTGCTTTTACCTTTTTATTTAAAAGATAATATTCTGGTTTATTATTAAGGTTATTAATAGAATATACAGTTGTTTCTAAAGGACTAAGATCACTATCTATTTTAAAATTTACATCTTTTTCTGATATAAACTTTGGTCCTAATGACGCAAAAGATGATCCTTCTTTTATATTAAGTGCATAACTCATATCTGGTTGATGATCATTAGATGCATCTGAAGGTACTAATTGAAATACATCTAACATTACTGTGGATGTATTGGTTACTTTAGGTTTATAACCTAAAGAATAAGCTAAGTTATATAAATTTTCTTTTTCTTGTGCTAATAATAAAAAGTTTTCTTGTAGTTGGGTATCTTGATAATAAGATAAAACATCCCCTACATAAGCGGCCATTTCTATAAACATCATTCCTGGAGATGAATCACTAAAATCATTAAAAGTATCAGGAAAATATGATTGTGCAAAATCCGTTAATTGAGTTTTAAAATCATTAAAATTTTTATTTAAATATTTAACACTTTTTATTCGTGGGGTATTTGATGTTTTTGAATATGCCATTTTAGTTAAAGTTTAATAATATTGCATCTGTTGATCTGTCTGCTAATACTTTGTAATATAGTGATATTCTTACTGTGTGAAGTTCTGGTGTTGTTGTTAGATTTTCTCTTTTAATAAACACATCATCTATTTCTATTTGGGGGATATAAATTTGTGCCCCGTCTGTTATTTTATTTTTTAAAAATTCTTTATCTATAACTTGTTCAAATAAATATTGTCTTATACCTACTCCAAATTCTGGATTCATTAATCTTTCACCAGGAGAAGTTAATAGTAAGTTAATTAAATTACTTTTTACTTGGTCTTTAGTTGTATAAGAAGAATTAAAAACCGCAGATCCATCAAAGGGAAAAGTAACACCTACCGCTACTTTATCATTTTGAGGTAAATCTATAGGATTTATTTTAATATTTCTTCTTTCTAAAATAGCCATTTATTATCTATTTTTCTTTTTATCAATTGCTTGCATTAAACTTCTATAATCTCTATTTACTACTTTTGCTACTGGATCAGGCATGTTTGTTTCTGCTATACTAGGAGATGTAGCAGTTTGTGTATTTGTGTCTCCTTGTGCTGTTTCATTTAATAAATCATTTAATGCACTGTTAGATGTAAATGCTTGTTTTGGGCGTTGTTTTATAGGTGCATTACCCATTATTTTTTCTCTTAACGAAGTTTTAGTTGCTTCGGGAACTTCAGCTATTTTTTCTTTATGCTCTGTAATAGTTGGTTTTAATTCATCACGTAAATCTTCCTTAAGTGATTTAATTTCTCTACGTAACGAATAATCAATTTCTTCTCTAACTACTTTTCTAATTAGATTTTCAAAAGTTTTTGCTTTCATGTTTGTTTGTTGTTTGTTATAAATATAAATTAATTTTATTTTTTATTAATAAGATCCTATGTTCTCATCACTTGGTTGAGGACCATCTGGATTTTCTTTTAAGTTTCTTCTTAGTATATTATTCTTACTATTTCCCCTAACTAAATCTGGAAATTCTGGTAATCTACTTTCAGCATCAATTCTTGTTTCTGGGGCTATATTTTTACTAATATCTGGATAAGGATAATCTACTCCTTGGGTACTGTCTAATGAAGTTATGGCTGCATTAAATCTTTCATATCCTATTGTCTGAAAACGGGCATCTCTAATATAACGAATATATTCATCATCTCCTCTTAATGCCATTCTACCTATTATTTCTTCAGGAGAACTATTTTGTAACATACCAAATAAGGTATTTAATTGATCTCCCTTAGTTCCATTTCCTAATCCTCCTGATCCATTTCCTGATCCATTTCCTGATCCATCTCCTGCTGTTCCGTTTCCATTAGTATTAGTATCTGATGTTGAAATATTATCCCCACCACTTATAGCACATTTACTTAACATAAACATATATAATAATTCTAATACCATTAAAAGACCTTCAATTATTCCTAATAAAGCAGCTAAAGCTGCTGCTGCTTTAGCTAATGCTTTTGCAATTGGGTTAATGTATTTTTTAAGCATTTTTTTTATAAATTCTTTTGCTCTTCCTACTGCTTGAACCCATTTACCTATAGTATATTCTGCTTTTACTATTAAACGAGACAATAAATCTATTAAACCCCCAGTACCTGTTCCTCCTAAAAATTTAACTACTATTTTTGCTATTTTTATTACTATTTTTAAGATTTTTAATATTACATTTAATATTTTAACAATTGCATCTAATATTTTTAATAATCCATTTAACATAGCTAGTATAGCTGCTAAACCTGCACATGCTGCTGCTGCTCCTGCTACTATCCCTTTTATTTTATTTAGTAAATTTTTAATTTTATTGTATTTTGCTTCTAATCTTTTTTTATCTGCATCTGAACATCCTGAACTTTTTAATTTTTCTGTTATTTGGTCTTCAGTAGGTAATTTTTCTTTATATTTCATTACCTTTCTTTTACCCTGTTCTGTAGCTTTACCTTTAAGTCCATGTAGTTTAGACTTTAACATTGTAGTTATTTTACCTATTACTGCTTCCATAATTAAATTGTAAATACGTTTTTACTTGAAATTTGACTAGTGTCTACTTTATGTTTAAAGTCTTCGTTCGTTTTATAACTATATCCTATTTGAGAAGCTAAGTTTTTTATATGATCTTTTCTGTAAGTTTTTAAAGCTGAAACTAAAGCTGGAGAAGGTACATCTCCTGCTGAATCTATATTTTCAGGACCATCTATTATATCACATAATGCATCAATAGCAGCTAATAAATCTTTTAACCATTCTTCTGTTCTTTCTCCTAATAAAACAGGTTCTGTTGGGAGATCATTTTGTCCTTTTAAACCTAAAATTATTTTAGGAGAATTAATAATAAAATAACTGTCTCCTGGATCGTTAGGTGTTCCTCCTGTGTCAAAATGTATACTTTTATTTGCACTAAATGACATATGTTCTTTTGCAAATACAAGAACACTATCTTTTTTAGATTGCATTACAACTCTATCAGTATTTATAATTACCTGATTACCTTGATACGCAAAAGGTTGTTCTGGTTTTGATGTTATTTTTACTTTACTATTTGCCATTTTTTTATTTTAAAGTTGGTCCTGACATTGCATACTTTTTTGATCAAAATCTGATCTAGCTTCTGAACTTGGTAATGTACTAGAAAATGCTATTAGATTATCTTTTGGACTACGAGGACCCTTATTTCTAATATTATGATAAAATGCACTAAATTCATTACAATCCATATCTCTAAAATCTTTAAAATTAGGAGATCCTTCTACAGGATTTCCAAAACTATCAACATCAGCTGATTCTGGTGTGTTTGAGTTAGATTTAGGGGAGGGAGCACTACCACCACCTATTCCTGCTGGATTTGAAATTTTAGCTAATTCTTGTGCTGCATATATTAGTAGTTCTTCTTTTCCATATTTAGCTAAGCTTTTTTTATAAGTAAATCCGTTTTCTGCTGCTCCACTTCCTGCTCCTCCTTTTTTAATTAATTTATCTATACCTGCTTGATTTAAACCAGGTATTCCTCCTGCTGCTATCCATGAGGGGATCCAAAAATTGGGACAATGTTTTGATTTTAATTGATGATGTCCTATTATTTTTATGTTTGGATATCTTTTTACGTATATAGCTATTAATTTAGCCATATTTATTATTTGTGCATCTGAGGGCCATGCTCCCCTGTTTTTACCTGTAAAACCTCCTTCAGCGTTTAATTCAGCTACTGTGTATGCTTTTGTAGGAGGTTCTATTATTATTTTTTTATTCTCACTATTATATTCACCATTCCAATAAGGACATATACCTTTTTCTGGATAACCTGCTGTTCCACAATCTGTTTGTTCATCATATGTCATCCATGATATTCCTATATTCCTAGTATCTGATCCACCAGTATAGGGTCCCGCACCTGCACCATATTTCCAATCTGGTAACATTTGAGCAGCGTAACCATCTCCTCTAAACATCCAATGATATGGAAATGTAGACCATCCTTTATTTGTTGGTCCTCCTGCTGCATGTCTTAATGGATCATTTGGAGTTGTTTCATTAGGAATTCCTGTAGTATGTATTACTATCTCTTCTACTGCTGGACATTTACCCGCTGTATACATTCCATCTTTTACTACTTCAGGTCCACATCCTATATGATGGTCGGATTGTCTTGCTCTATTATCATACCCTCCATTTCTCCAATATTTTGTAGCTAGATAAAAAGGTCTAGGTGCGGGAATCCAATATATTGTATTTTTATAATTAGGTATTTCAATCCATTTAAAATATCCTTCAGATCCATCTCCAGGTGAGTCATAATATCCTACCCTTGCAGGTAATCTTTTTGCATTTATATTACCTTTTCCATACACTACGCCCTTTCTTACTAATTCCACATAATCAGCAGAACTTTCTGGTACTTTATACCCATGTGTTGCTTCTGCATTTGCTGTTGCTTTTGATCTAGGTGTAAGAAAATTTACATATTGAGACATATCTGGATTTCCTGTAGGAGGGGTAACAGGTACTGATGGGATTATACATGAACCATCATCTTCTGTTGCTTTGGGGTTATAATTTGAAGCTTGTGGATTAGTACATCCCCTTATAGGAATTGGATTATTAATAGGTATTTCTGGATCTCCTGGATCTGAATTATCTTTACCATTATTTTCCTTTTGCTCATTATAAAATTCTTCATCTTCCTCTATTACACAAGTACCATCAGGATAATATCTTACGGGGGGTTTAAAAGCATCACTTACTTCATATTTTACTCCAAAATCATCACTTATTCCATCTCCATCATTATCACCAAAATTATCTTGTTGAAGTAATAAATCTAAGACACTTAAATCTCCATCATTTCCGTTAGATCCTGTATTATTAGTTCCGCAACTTACCATATTATTTTATTTTTAAAATTCAT
>Ga0209634_1002060_pt1 | contig 14252 bp, 16 predicted proteins | sample LinPmetageLP40_FD_184043 | JGI IMG/M metagenome (GOLD analysis project Ga0209634, IMG submission 184043) | Marine viral communities from the Pacific Ocean - LP-40 (SPAdes) (version 2) | ecosystem: Environmental > Aquatic > Marine > Oceanic | place: Pacific Ocean | collected 2010-08-26
TTGAAAAAATATTCCCTGGATGTCGGCTTTTAGATATTCATGAGTATCTTATGGAAAAAAATATTAAGATGGATGGAGTTTCAGGTCAGCAATATATGTATCATGACCCATGCCATAGCCCAATGAAGACCTATGAGCCAACTGAAGTAACAAATGCTTTAATGAATCAATCGGTACCTTTGAACGATAAATGTTGTGGTGAGTCTGGAACTTTTGCAGCAACTAGGCCAGATATAGCCTCACAGGTAAAATTGAGAAAACAAGAAGAAATTCAAAAAGGAATTTCAGAGTTACCTATTAACCCAAATAAGGGGTCGAAACCAGTCAAGATTCTAACATCCTGTCCATCATGCCTTCAGGGACTTCAACGCTATGGAGATGACACTGAAACAACTGCCGATTATATTGTTGTTGAATTAGCTAAGCATAATCTTGGTGAAAATTGGCTTGAAGACTATGTTGATAAGGCAACAAAAGGAGGCATCGAAAAAATATTATTATAGAAATGGTAATAAAATATTTAACGTAGTCCCTTGAATGGCTCTTGTTATGTAGCGTTCTTTTTTTTCAGATAATACATAAGCAAAATAATCTGTTCTTCCAATAATTTTCCCAAACTCTCTTTCAAATGATAGGTTTTGAAAATCACTATTAATTTCGTTTGTAACAAGGAATAGGTCTCCATTTTTTTTCTTTTTTGTCGATAATCGCCAAACAATAACTTCAACATTACGAGCTGCATTGTAAATTAGCTGAGGGTCAAGAGAATCAAACATATCAAATTCTTTTTGATTATCATGAGCTATTATTAGCATGGTGTATAAACCGGTAATAAGTGACAGCACTCTGTCTCCCTTAAAATTCTCGTCAAAAACCTGATTAAGGGCTTCAATTCCTTGAGCATCATTAATCTCTTTGAATTTCCAATTATGTTGACTTGTAAATAGCCAGTTGACTGTAACTTCAGGACTATCTGACGTTGTTTTCCTCAACTCCACTGGATTTCTTTTATAAAACTTTAGAGCAAGAATTTTTAAACTTTCTGTATTTTCTTTAATTTCATAATCAGCCATCCTATCAAAGTCAGTTTTTGTAAGCTGATTGAGAGAGCCTTTATCATATTGCGTAGAATCTTTTCTTTCTAATGACGAATTACACCCAATTAAAAATAAAGATAGAATTAAAAAAAATCTTCTCATGTAGATTTTATAATTCTATCTTTGGGAAATACTAACTTAAAGGTACTTCCATTATTCAACTCACTTGATATTTCTAGTTGACCCTGATGTTGTAACATAATATTCTTTACTATAGACAAGCCAAGCCCTGTGCCCCCGGTTGACCTACTTCTATCATCGTCTACTCGATAAAAACGTTCAGTGATCCTGTTAATTTTATTTTTTGGTATACCCACCCCACTATCTGTTACTTCCATAATTGGTAAGTTATTTATAAGATGCCACGTTATAAGAATATTTCCTTTTTCAGGCGTATAGCTAATAGCATTACTTATTAGATTTGTAAATGCACTTTGAATCTCACTCTTTGATCCATAAATATTTAATTCTTTATCAATATCAAATTTAATCTTATGTTTTTTTTTGTTAAGTTTGGTTGAAGTTATCTTAATATTTTCAAACAACCTTTTAACAGAAATTTTTTCGGATCTATTTTTATTTAGACTTGCTTCAATATTTGATAGTAATAATAAATCATTTATTAGGTCCTTCATTCTATTTGCTTGATCGCTCATAAGCGTAAATATTTTTTTTGTATCCTCAGAAAGATTGTTTTTTGGCTGATCTAGTGTTTCGATAAATCCTGAAATCACGGTGAGTGGTGTTTTTAATTCGTGAGTAAAATTAGATACAAATTCTTTCCTAACTAATTCATTTTTAAGCATTGATGATATATCTCGTGCTGTAAGAAGTTTTTGATATCTTCCAAAAGGGATTACTTTTACTTCGATATGATTAATATAGTTTTCAGTGTCAACTTGAAGAGGAGATTCATAATTTTCATCGTCAAGGTATTTTTTAAATTCTGAATTCCTAAAAATATGTTGAATAGGTTTATTTAAATCTTTTTTTGCGTGTATCCCAAACATCAACTGTGCTCTTTTGTTGCACCAAATTATTTCGTTAGACTCATTTAAGGAAACTACACCATCTAAGAGTGCATCTGCTGCCTGAACAAACTGCTCCATTGCGGTAGTGAGATCTTTTTTTGACTTAGTATCGAATCTATAATTTTTGTATATTTTAGAAAATATGTCTTGCCAGATACCCTTTCCATCAGGAATCTGAGTAGCTTTAGGTTTATCGAGCCATTTCGATAACTCATTTATCCAAAAAATATGAGAAATGAGATAAAAAATTAAAGAAACAACAAAAAAAATAATTCCCGTATCGAAGCTAAATAACTTTGAGACAATAAGACTCAATAATAAAATTAGAGCAATAAAAACGAAGGTTCGAAGTCTGATATCTTGCAAAGCAATTATTCTCTAAAATTTAAAAAATTAAATTCATTATAGCTTTATATTTTTATGAGAGATGTTTTTCTGAAACACTATAACCTTCACCCCGTATTGTTCTGATAATTTTATCGTAGCCATTAGTTGCAAGGCATGCACGAAGTCTTTTGATATGAACATCAACTGTTCTATCATCAATTTCAGACTTATTACCCCAAACCTTATCCATAATTTGATTTCTACTAAATACTTTATTTAAATTTTTTATAAATAAATGAAGTATTTTAAATTCAGTTGGCCCAATTTTAATTAATTTGCCATTGATTGTTAATTGATGTTGGAGAGGGTCTAAAGAAAGGTCTAAAATATTTACTGGTTCATCTGTTAGTTCAGGAGAGCTTCTTCGAAGTAGGGCATTAATTCTTGCGATAAGCTCCTTAGGGCTAAAGGGTTTGGTGAGATAATCATCAATCCCGGAATTTAAACCCAAAATTTTATTATCCTCCTCACTTTTTGCTGTTAGCATGATAATAGGAATATTTCTTGTATCAGAATTGGCACGGAGTCTTTTAGCGAAAGTAATGCCATCCATACCAGGTAACATCCAATCCAACACTATTAGATCCGGTAATGTATTTTTGACTAAGCTATCTGCAATTTCTGCACTTATAGCTCTCAGAGGATTAAATCCTGATTGGTGCAGATTTAGGGCAATTAATTCTAATATTGCATCTTCATCTTCAACGATTAGTATATTGGCTGCCATTTTTTCATATTATGTCATTAATATGTCATATTTATGACATTAATTTTGTTTGTTTTTTTTACATCCTAGATATTTTTTTTCATGTAGTATTATTTTAAATAAATTAATTTAAAATTTTTTAGGAAACTTCTTAATGTTTGATTCTTTAGCAAAAAATAAAATTGTTGCAGATAAATCTTTTAATAGATGGATGGTTCCTCCTGCAGCCTTAATGATTCACTTATCAATTGGAATGATTTATGGGTTTAGTATTTTTTGGCCTGAACTTACAAAATTAGTAGGTACTGAATGCGGAGCTGATGTAAGTTTCATTGAACGCATTTTTATTACTTCGTGTGACTGGATGAGGAGTGATGTTGTCTGGACTTTTGCTATTGCAATTGTTTTTTTAGGCCTTTCAGCAGCATTATTTGGACATTGGTTAGAGAAAGCCGGACCAAGAAAAGCGGGAGTTGCTGCAGCTATTTTTTGGGGTGGCGGACTTATGGTGACATCCTTAGGAGTCTCTCTTCATCAATTATGGCTAATTTGGTTAGGTGCTGGCGTGATAGGAGGCATAGGACTGGGATTGGGTTATATTTCACCTGTCTCAACTTTAATCAAATGGTTTCCTGATCGAAGAGGTTTAGCGACTGGGATGGCGATCATGGGTTTTGGGGGGGGAGCAATGATTGGTATGCCCTTAGGCGATTATCTAATTAAAGCCAATGGAGTGGGGGAAACTTTTTTCATTATGGGTTTAATATATTTTTTTGCAATGACTATAGGTGCATTTGGATATCGCGTTCCCGCTGAGGGATGGAAACCTAAAGGGTGGAATCCAGTAGCAAAAAAAACAAATCATATGATTTCTTCGAGCCATGTACATGTTAGCAAGGCTCATAAAACACCTCAATTTTGGTTGTTATGGGGAGTGCTATGCCTAAATGTTTCTGCTGGAATCGGAGTACTATCTGTTGCAAAACCAATGTTTCAAGAGATTGCAGCGAGTAGTTTTGATCCACTTATAATTGGTGCAATTGCTACAGGATTTGGAGCATTGCTCTCATTAGCAAATATCATAGGAAGAATTTTTTGGGCATCATCATCTGACTTTCTTGGCAGAAAGCTAACTTATGCGATATTTTTTAGTTTGGGAACAGCACTCTATTTAGCAGCTCCTTGGGCAGGTATAAATCAATATATAGCTACTTTTGTTCTCATTACACTAGTTATTCTTACGATGTATGGAGGAGGATTTGCTACGATACCTGCTTATTTAGCTGATATTTTTGGAACACAGCATGTTGGAGCTATTCATGGAAGATTGCTAACAGCATGGTCTTTGGCAGGAATTGTGGGACCAATGCTTATTTCATATTTAAGAGAGTATCAATTAAGCATGGGCATACCAACAGATCAAGCTTATAACTCAAGCTTTAAAATTCTGGCATTACTTTTAGTCGTTGGTTTTATTTTGAATTTGTTAGTCAAGCCAGTAAATAAAAAGTTTGGTATGACGCCAGAAGAGTTAAAAGCTGAACAAGGTGCACTTAAAGGAACCCAAAACAATCCTAAGACGGTTGTATCTGTAACGAATACTTCAATGCAGAGAATTCTGCTTCCATTAGCTTGGATTGTAGTTGGAGTCCCTATTACACTAGGCATTTTTAATGCCCTACAAAAAGGTATAATCATTTTTCTTTAAACTAAGGATTAAATTTTGGGTAAGGAAGATATAAAAATTCTAAATGTGGGTATTATTTATTCACGTTTCAATGAGCCTGTTGTAAAAGAGTTATTGAATTCGTGTGTCGACCAATTAATATTTAAGGGCATCGACGAAAAACATATCCTGCAAAAAGAAGTCCCAGGTGCACTAGAGATTCCAATAATGATAAATGCTTATGCAATAACAAAAAAGTTTGATGTATTGATTGGTGTTGGAGCAGTAATTCGGGGAGAAACATATCACTTTGAGGTGGTATCTGACCAATCAGCTAACGGCCTGATGCAAGTGCAATTAAAGCACAATATTCCAGTTATTAATGCAATTATCACGACAAACTCAGGGGAAGAGGCTTTTGCGAGAACTAAAATAAAAGGTAAGGAAGCTGCAGATGGGGCTATTGAAATGGCTATCATGATGGGTAGCATATGACTTTAGATTCAAAAGTAAACTCAAGAAAAAAAAAGATCAATAATAGACGTAAGTCACGTGAATTGGTGATGAAAAGTGTTTACCGTGGTCTTGTTAATCAAATTGATATCACTCAAATTAAAAAAGATATTCAAGAAGACCCAGACTTTATTCGAGCTGATCAAGATTTGTATGAAGAAATGTTATCGGGAGTCTTTAAAAACATGGATTCTTTAAAGCAAGAAATTGAATTATACATTGACAGAAGTTATGAGGAGCTCAGCCCAATTGAGTTATCAATTATATATTTTTCATTATATGAGCTTAAGTATTCAGCATCTGTACCTTATAAAGTTGTAATAAATGAAGCGGTTGAAATTGCAAAAACCTTTGGTGGGGCTGATGGGTATAAATATATAAATGGAATACTTAACAAAGCTGCCAAAGTAAACAGAGCTAATGAGCTAATGAGACCTTAAATTTTAATATTTTTTAATTTACCCTTATCCCAAAGTAAAAAACTCCCCGATTCATACCAATCATTTAAAACCACTCTCTTTGATTTTACTCCGTTAAACTTATAGTTATGAATTTTTGGTCTGTGTGTGTGACCATGAATCATAATGGGAGGGTTATTAAATTCATTGAATAATTTTTCCACAGCCAAGGTATTTACATCCATGATATTTTGGTCTTTGTAACTTTTATCGTAGTTACTTTTTTGCCTAGCAAAATTAAATATGAAATCCTTTAAATATTTTGGGAGTAATAAAAAAACCTTCTTACTAATCCAAGATCTTGAAAACTTTCTAAACCTTTGATACTTCTTGTCGTCCGTACATAAAGTATCTCCGTGAAGGATAATTGTCTTTTCTTTTCCGAGCTTGATAAGTTCATGGTCTGGAAGAATAGTAATGTTTGTGTCTTCAGCAAATTTTTTACCAATTAAGTAATCTCTATTTCCGCAAATAAAAAATATTTTTGATTCATTAGATATTTCTTTTAATAAAGTAATAACTTTGTTGAATTGATTGCTATCATCACCAGGCCACCAATCAAACAAATCTCCTAAAATAAAAATATTTGGATAATTTTTAGCGTAGTCATTTAGGAAAGATACAAAATAGGCTATATCTTTTTTTGACGAGTCATCTAGATGAATGTCTGAAAAAAATATAGCGCTATCTTTTATGTGAATCAGGTGGATGCTTCCTCTATTATGACATTCTCATTGGGAACATCTTGATGACCATTTGCAGAGCCTGTTGACACTTTTGCAATCTTATCAACAACATCTTGGCCTTCGATAACTTTGCCAAATACACAGTATCCAGAACCATCTTGGCCTGGAAAATCTAAAAAATTGTTATCATTAACATTTATAAAAAATTGTGATGAAGCCGAATCTGGATCTTGAGTCCTTGCCATTGCGACACTATATTTTTCATTCTTAAGACCATTATCAGCTTCATTTTTGATAGGAGCATCAGTCTGTTTTTGAGACATGTCTTTTGTAAACCCTCCTCCCTGAATCATAAAGCCATCAATGATACGATGAAATATAGTGTCATTGAAAAAGCCTTTATTAACATAGCTTTCAAAGTTTTTGACTGTGATCGGAGCAGCTTTTTCATTTAGCTCAATCATAAGAGATCCGTGGTTTGTTTTTATAGTTACCTGACTCATATATTATTTAACCTTTATAGAATTAATTTTAACTGTCTTGATGGGAACATCACCCATACCATTTTTGACTCTTGTTTTTAATTTTGCAATCTTATCAACAACATCTTGACCTTCGATAACTTTGCCAAATACACAGTACCCAGGACCGCTTTTCCCTGTGTAGTTTAAAAAATCATTATCTTTAACATTGATAAAGAATTGTGAAGTTGCAGAGTCAGGTATAGAAGTTCTTGCCATTGCGATACTATATTTTACATTTTTAAGGCCATTATCAGCTTCATTTTTGATAGGAGCATCAGTCTGTTTTTCAGACATGTCTTTTGTAAACCCTCCTCCCTGAATCATAAAGCCTTCAATCACACGATGAAATATGGTGGCATTATAAAAACCTTTATTAACATAGCTTTCAAAGTTTTTGACTGTGATGGGAGCTTTCTCAGGATATGTCTCAATAACAATATTTCCTTTAGAAGTATTTATGAGAAATTGAACATTTTTTTCTGCGAAAACATTAATGCTTAAAAAGGATAATAAAAAAATAAAAAAAAGTTTTAATGTGTATTTCAAAATATAACTCCAAATGTATTTATAGGTTAAGTAATTAGCACAAAAACTGCATGGTATAATTTTTTGGATAATTAACTCGGAATCTATCATATATTAATTTCGTTTACCAATAAAGGAGAGCTCTTCAAAGTTTATTTATTATGCTTTCAATCTACAACACTTTAAATAATAAAAAAGAGATTTTTGAGTCTATTGAGCCTAATAAAGTCAATATGTATGTCTGTGGAATGACGGTTTACGATTTCTGCCATATTGGTCATGCACGTGTCTTAATCGTTTTTGACATGATCACAAGATGGTTAAGAGAAAGTGGGTATAAAGTTACCTATGTAAGAAATATTACCGACATCGATGACAAAATCATAAAAAAAGCAATTCTTGAGAGGGTTGACTATAAAGTTATAACAGAAAACTTTATTAAAGAGATGGATCATGATGCGGAACAACTCGGTATCATTCCGCCGACGCTTGAGCCAAAAGCTACAGATCATATAGAGGGAATGATAAAGATGATCGAGAATTTAATTAGTAAAGGTTTCGCATATAAAGCTGATAATAACGATGTCTTTTATGCGGTCTCTAAATTTGAGGATTATGGAAAATTATCCGGAAAATCTCTTAAAGACCTGAGAGCAGGTTCTAGGGTAGAAATAGATAAATTTAAAAAAGATAATAATGATTTCGTTTTATGGAAGTCTGCCAAACCAAATGAACCATCATGGGATTCCCCATGGGGAAATGGAAGGCCTGGTTGGCATATAGAGTGTTCAACAATGAGTAATAATCTATTAGGTCAAACCTTCGATATTCATGGTGGTGGGCAGGACCTTCAATTCCCCCATCATGAAAACGAAATTGCACAATCTGAAGCTGTTAATAGCTGTCAAATGGCGAACTATTGGATTCATAATGGATTTGTTAAGATAGATGATGAAAAAATGTCAAAGTCGTTAGGTAATTTTTTTACAATCAGAAGTGTTTTAGAAAAGTATCAAGCAGAGGTGGTGAGATTTTTTATTTTAAAAGCTCACTATAGAAGCCCATTAAATTTTTCTCAAAAAAATCTTGATGAATCTAAGCAAGCAATTACAAAGCTTTATCTCAGTATTAGAAATTCAAAAGTAAATAAAGCATACAAGATTAATTGGGATTTAAAATATGCTAATGAGTTTAAAAAAGCTCTGAATGATGATTTTAATACTCCAGATGCGATAGCAGTCCTTTTTGAATTAGCTTTAAAGATAAATAAAAATCACAATATTGAAGATATAAATTTATTAGTAAAATTAGGAAATATAATCGGTGTTTTAAGTCATGATGCGGAAGATTTTTTAAAGGATAACCTTAATGAAGAAATTGATGTGGAAGGTATCATAAAGAAAAGAAACGAGGCAAAAGTCTCAAAAGATTATTTCACTGCAGATAAACTAAGAAATGATTTACTCGAAAATAATATTTTAATTGAAGATACTCCTTCAGGCACCGTATGGAGAAGAAAATAATGGCTATTAATTTAAAAAAAACTACAAAGAAAGATATTAAAAATATTAAGGGGCTTAGGCTGGGTGTTGCTAATGCCGGCATCAAGGACAGTGCATCAGATTTATTGGTTATTTCACTTCCACCTAAATGTTCTGTTGCTGGTGTATTTACTCAAAATCAATTTTGTGCAGCTCCAGTGTTAATATCCCAAGATAATTTAGCGTCAAAAGATGACATCAGGGCGCTTATCATAAATAGTGGTTGTGCAAATGCAGGAATGGGTCAACAGGGTATTGATGATGCAAAGGAGGTTTGTAAGTCTTTGGCAAAGCATCTTGATATAAATGAAAAACAAGTCCTACCATTTTCAACAGGTCTTATTATGTCAAAATTACCAGTTGAAAAAATTACTAAAGCAATCCCAAATGCCTTAAATGACTTAAATGAAAACAATTGGTTAGAAGCTGCAGAATCAATTATGACAACGGATACAATTCCTAAAGCATACTCAAAAATTATTAATTTAAAAGATAGAGTTGTCACCATAACGGCGATAAGCAAGGGATCCGGCATGATCTATCCTAATATGGCAACCATGTTAGCTTTTATAGCAATTGATATAAATATTCCTAGTAATTTGTTGAAAGAATTAATTGGTGAAATATGTGAAAAAAGTTTTAACTGTATTTCTGTGGACGGTGATACATCTACAAATGACTCATTTATTTTAATGAGCATACCTTTAGACAAGAGCTTTGTATTGAAAAAAAATAGTGATGATTATCAGAAAGTTAAAGCAGCTATTTTTGATGTGGCTACTTTTTTAGCACAATCAATCATAAGGGATGGGGAGGGGGCAACAAAGTTTATTACAATATGTGTTAATGAGGCATTAAGTCATAAAGAAGCAAAAAAAGTTGGGATGTCAATAGCAAATTCACCACTAGTAAAGACAGCTTTCTTTGCTTCAGATGCAAATCTTGGAAGGGTTCTGTCTGCCATTGGTAATAGCAAAGTTAATGATCTTGATTTAAATAAAATAGACATTTACATAAATGAAATTTTATTTGCCAATGCTGGGGCCATTTCAAATTCATTCGATGAAATAAAAATCACATCACAAATGAAAAAAGATGAGATAAAGCTTCATATAAGGCTTGGAAGAGGTACAGAAGAAGCTACGATATGGACGACTGATTTATCACATAAGTACATAGAAATTAATTCTGAATACAGAACATAACATTAAAAATATCCAAGTGGCTGTTGGAATCCTTAAAGATTCTGATGGTAAATATTTATTGGGTAAAAGACTAAATTCTCAGAGTTGGCCTGGTTGGTGGGAATTTCCAGGAGGAAAATTGGAGAGTAATGAGAATCCATCTGATGCACTTAAAAGAGAAATCTTTGAAGAGCTAGGTGTTGTCGTTAACAAATATAGACAGTGGACGACAAGAAGGGTAATTGAAAAAAATAAAATAACAATTCTATATTTTTTCTTAATTACCTCGTGGACTGGAATGGTAGAGGGAAAAGAAGGTCAAGAGCTGCAGTGGGTTAATCTTAAAACGTATAACGCAACAAAAGTTTTACCCCCTAACCAAGTAATTCATCATGCTTTAAAAAATGACTTGCCTGATATCTATGCAATCACTAATTTTCATGAAATACCATTTGATAAGTTTTCTCAAGCACTTAATAAAAAGGTTAATGATGGACTAAGGCTCATACAGATAAGAGAAAAAACTCTTGTGGAAAATGAGTTGGAAGCCTTAATCAAACGTATAAAAAAAATACTTCAATATACTAGTGTAAGAATTATAATAAATTCAAGCATTAGCTTAGCCTATAAATATCAACTTGATGGAGTACAATTAAATGCAAAACAATTGCACGAATTAAAATATTTTCCTAAAGATTTATTGGTAGGAGTTTCATGTCATTCGGAAAAAGATCTTGAGATGGCTGAAGAAAAAAATGCAGATTTCGCAGTTCTGGGATCAGTAAAAGAAACCTTAACTCATCCCAACCTTGAGCCTATTGGTTGGGGAAAATTTAATAAATTAGTTGGTAACTCTAATATACCAATTTACTCAATCGGAGGGATGTCTAAGAATGATATTCCATCATCTTTTGACTGTGGTGCAATAGGTATTGCTTCTCAGCGTGCAATATGGGATATCTAGGTTCTTATTTAACAATAAACTTGAATTCTTTTATTATCTTATTATCTTCGACATCCTTAAAAACAAAAGTTAAGTCTAAATTTTCTCCGGATTTTAATTTTTCTTTAATACCAAACAACATCAAGTGATTATTCCCCGGAGACAAAACTAATGGAGAATAAGGGCCTAATTTCGGCTCAATTAATTTACGCATTTCCATGACGCCATAATTCATCTTCATTGAATGAAGCTCAATATTTTTAAAATTTTTATTGGAAACGCTCATAACTTTAAGGTCAGTATTAGTTTTAATGGTTGCAAAACCAGCGGTAACATCTACTCCAGGCCTTGGTAATTTTATAAACGCCTTTGAAATATTGATTTCATCCGCACCAAAGGCAATTGATGAAATTAAAATTAATGTAACAAAATTAAGTTTCATTCCCAGATGATGTATCATTTTCTTTCCCTTTAATAATAAATTTTTCTGAAGCCCAAGCCCCAAGATCCAATAGCTTACATCTTTCAGAACAGAATGGATTAAATGCGTTATCCAGGATGTAGTTGAAAGTTTTTGAGCATGTCGGACAATTTTTTTTCATAAGTAACTTACTGTTGACTAACACCCATCTTAAATTTCAATTTTATTCCACTGTTTATATTTTTTTTAAGCGATGCAAATTGTATATTAATAGTATATTTGTTTGATGTTAAATGAGGATATAAATTCAACTTTTGTGGAATTTGTAGTTGAACTAGGTCATGTCTAAAGGAGGGATCTAATTGATAACTTACCAGGCCATTATCGGAACTTTCCACTGACTGTATTGTTACTGAATCTCTCAAAGTATTTAAATAAACTTGGATAGCTTTAAATATAGGCATAAAAGGATCTATTTTATTTAAAAAATATAGTTGTTTGTTTTTAGTACTTAATTGCTGCAACCAGAGTTGAAGTTGTGGAAGATCGCTATGCACAATACCGTTTGGACTCATTGAGGAGGTCTTGATTTCTTGTAAAAACTTATCAGTACCATAAAAATTTCCTTGAGGTAAATTTACTTTAGTCAAACTTTTTTTTGCGTTACTTAACTTTTTAATTTGATCTAGATTTTTTTTAGTTTTATTTAATTGTCTTTTCTTAAGGATGAGCTTTTCTAGCTCCTGTGTAATTTCTATTTTTATATCTGCTCTAGAGGCTGTCGCTCGCATATTAAAATATGATTCAAAGCATCCAACTTCTGAAAAATTAACCATTGATTTAATTTGGTTGTTAAGCCTTATGAAAACATTCTCAATAGAAATTATCCTTCGTGTTCTCTCATTAATAGGTAATTCAAATTTGTGCATTATTTTTTATCCTTGAGTAAATTTTTATAATAACTTTCTAATTGAGCTTTAAGGTTGTTAATATTTCCATCATTCAAAATTACTTTATCTGCTAACAATAATTTCTTGTCTCTACTCATTTGGTTTTTAATAATTCTATTAGCCAATGCTTCTGAAACGTCATCTCTGTTAATTACCCTTTCAATCTGAGTTCTAAGATCACAATCAATCAATAAAGACTCATCAATAAGATTTTTGTAAGTCTTTGTTTCAAATAGCAATGGAATAACTAATACTAAATATTTTTCATGCTTTAATTTATTTAATTTTTTATTACATTCTTCAAAAATAATGGGATGTAAGATTGACTCAATTCTTTTTTTAAATTCTAACGATGAGAATATTTCACTTCGTAGCAGTTTTCTATCTATAGCACTATTTATATCTATATATTTTTCACCAAATGCTTTTTTAATTTCTATGTAACCAAGCTCTCCTGGCTTCATAAGGTCACGCGTGATTTGATCAAGGTCTATATTTTTTAAACCTATCTCTTTAAGTATTTTAGTTGCTGCACTTTTTCCTGAACCTATGCCACCAGTTAATCCAATAATAAACATAGTTAGCCTTTGAAATTTATTAAACTATCCCCATATTAATGATATTGATTATATGATAACTTATTAGTATAGATATGAAAGATAATGTAAAAAAAAATAAGATTGGTAATGATAATTTGCTGCTATCTGATGCAGTTGTCTGCAAAGTTGAGTTAGATCTTGGCAAGTGGCTCGAGCAACTCACGGGTGGAAAGGGCTGGGAAATATGGTCAGAATCCGAAAATGAGCATTACGTCTCTTACTATCTGAAGTTTAAAAAACAAAATGCAGAAATAACGCTCTATCACTCAGGTCACGCAGTCGTTTTTATTGACGATAAGTCAATTTTTGATGGTGACTTAATCGAAAAAAGAAACCCAATTGCTAAACTCAGTTATTACAATATTGATGATGGTGAAAAAATTTCTCTCCATTGATTTAACTTCTAAACTGATCTAAATAATGAGAATCTAGCAAGCTTTAATAAACTATCTTGGTATTTTTTATTATGATTTCCATCAAGAAGTGTTTCAATTTTATTTAGGTGATGTTGTGCAATTTCCTTAATTTCATCAATTGCACCACTTTTTTTAATTAGGGATACTATGCTGGGTAAATAATTAATATCACCAGTTTTAATAGCGTTAGTTAGAATTTCCCTATCTTTACTATTCGACATTTTTATTGTGAGGATTAAGGGAAGAGTTACTTTTCCCTCTCTTAGGTCATCACCTATATTCTTTCCTATCTCATTTGAATTACCAGAGTAATCGAGGATATCATCAGCTAATTGAAAAATGATTCCAAAATGTTTACCTATTGTTGAGTAAAGCTCAACTTGGTTTTGATCTTTTTTGTTAATGATTGCTGCAATTTTCGCGCAAGCCTCAAATAGCTTTGCAGTTTTGAACTCAATAACCTCAAAATATTGCGATTCATTGATTTGGGGATTATGACTATTTATTAATTGCAGTACCTCGCCTTCAGAAATTTTATTTGTAGCATCTGCAAGAACCTTCATTACACTCATGTTATCTATTTTGACCATCATTTGAAATGAGCG
>Ga0209634_1002061_pt1 | contig 14249 bp, 28 predicted proteins | sample LinPmetageLP40_FD_184043 | JGI IMG/M metagenome (GOLD analysis project Ga0209634, IMG submission 184043) | Marine viral communities from the Pacific Ocean - LP-40 (SPAdes) (version 2) | ecosystem: Environmental > Aquatic > Marine > Oceanic | place: Pacific Ocean | collected 2010-08-26
TTTTTTACCCATTCTAAAACTAACTCGTTTAAATTTTCTTTTATTTGTTCTAACCTATAGTTTTGACTTGGTGTTATATCTCCATATTCTAAATTAACTTCTTCAGATACTGAGTCAAAAATAAATTCTACTTGAACATCTGTTATTTGTTCTATTATTTCTTTCATAATTTTTCTTTTAGTTCGTTTATTTTATTTAATTTTCACTTGGTTCTGTGTGTTCTCCACACTCGGTGCATATGTCAAACCATTTGATTTCTGCACCACAACATTCCGATTCTTCCATTATAAGTGTTTTAAGTGTTCGTTGTACTTTAGTAACCAATGTCTTTTAAGTTGACTTATGTCTCCTTTATGTATGGCATCCATACATATTTCAGACCTTAACTCGGTTACTCTTTTTTCGACATGTCTTTTATGTCTTAAACATCTTGCTTTGTATTTAAAATATTTCATCTGTTTCCTATTTTGTTTTATTGTCTGCATAATTACAAGCATACTCATCCCAATTAGGTTTGTTGTGTTCTATGTAATCAGCATATAGTTTATACCACTCTATGTCTTTTTTAAGTCTGTCTATTCTCTGTTGTTGTATTGTCTTCATTCTCTATTTTTTTAATTGTTTATAATTCTGCCTCAAATCTACATTCATTAAGATATTTGTTTTTGTCGAAGAATTTTTTTAATTGCATCCCTATCTCATAATCTGCATACTCTGACAAATCTTCATCACTTACCCCATACTGTTCTTTTATTTTATGATTGAAGCCATTTTTTTCGTTGAACATTTTTTCTACTTTATCAATGTGTCCTTTGTGTTTTATACTGTCTAACTCTGCACATATTTCTGCATAACTATCTCTGTAAACTACATAATCTACGTATCCTGAATTTTCTTCGACTGCACCAAATCTTTCGTGTGCATCGCTATTTTGAACGGCAAACATAAACTTACCTTCAACATCTCCGTTATAATATCTTCCCATAATTTCTATTTGTTTTTATTGTATTGGTTAATAAATTCTACTACTGCGTTGTATGTTTCATCAAGACAACACAGTAACATATACTTTTTTATTTCAGTTGCAGAATTATCCCTTGAATCTAATCTTTCAAAGATGCTTTCCACTACCGGCATAAGCCAATCCCAAGAGGTGTGGTAGTGATTAAATTGATTACTGCTCTGTGCCTCGTAGTATTTACCAACACCCATAAATTCCGCTATTAATTCATTTTCTTTCATAATTTCTATTTGTTTTTATTGTATTGGTTAATAAATTCTATTACCGCTCGGTACGTAGGTTTTCTATCAGCAACTTGAAGGTGGTGCATTATATCATCCATGTCGCCATCTTCAGCTACATCAAAACATTTATGTATTACAGGTATCAGCCAATCCCATGATGTGTGGTATTTAGGTGTGACATACTCGCCCATCTCTTGATAGTCTTCCATACCCATAAATTCTGCTATTAGTTTATTATCTTTCATAATTTCTATTTGTTTATTGTTTTACAATCATTACATTCATCTACATCAGTTTCAATATTGTAGGTATACTCATTACAATTAATTCCACACGAGCCACATATATATTTGTCTGTAAATTCTGCTATTAGTTTATTCTCTTTCATAATCCTAAGTTTAGTTTATAATCATTAGCTACTTTCTTAAGTAGTATTTCTGTGTAGTACTTTTTATCTGTTGTCATTTCCTCAACAAATCCTTGTACGTGCAAGTATTCTATAGCCTTTATACAATCCTCTTTTGTTACTTTATTTATCATTATATTTTATCTTTCGTTAATTAATAAGTCTGCTAAATCATCTAATTTATATTCGTTATACTCGTACTCTGTGACTACATCACATGAGTGTGAACAACTGTTGCATATATAGTCCTCGTTTGTTTCTGTATATTCAAATCCGCAACAATTAGATATGTCCTCAAAATAATCTGGTGTTGCTAGTTTGTAGTTATCATAATTCATCTTTATAAATTTTAATGTTTAATTCATCGGCTTTAAGTCTGAAGAAATACTGTTCGTCTGTTATCTTTCCATTGAGCCAAAGTTTACGTAAATTTTCGGTGTCGTTATTTTGTTGTTTCATAATTTATATTTTATTTCATTCTTAATTAGTATTTCTTTTTTAAACCATCTTTCAAGTTCCAAGAGTTGATTCATTGTAAAACCGTTTAATCTGTTTTTTGAATAGTGCATTTTCGCCACCTCTTTATTAAATATTTTTCTACTGAGATGTTGCACGTCTTTAATTATATTTTCTAGTTCCATTATATTAATTGTTTTTTAATACTGTTTATTTCTTTTAACTCAATGTTATGGCAACCGACTTTTAAAAGTCCGTTAAATGCATCAACAATGTATTTATTGTCGATTCTTGCGCCAACTATTTTTTTAAGGTCGATTAATTTCAATAATCTTTTGCCCTCCTCAATAGGTATCTTTACACCTTGTGAAGTTTCAATTATATTGTTGGCTTTGTCTATTCTTAGAAAGTCTTTCCCGCTTTGATTACTTAAGTATCTTGTTTCAAATGTTCGCCACTTTTTTAATTTCTTTTTAACCTCTTTTAATTTCTTTTCTTTGTCTTTTCTAGTTTGTTCTTTTACAACCTCTATTAAATTTTCTGCATTCTCTGTGAAGTCCTTATAGAGTTTAACTATTTGCCTATGTTCTTTGCTCTTTTTTGGTTTTTTATAATCTACATATTCAAAGTAATTTTTAAATAAATTGTTTATTGTTGTTGTATAATAATCGGCCTTTAATCGAGTTCTAGAAAGTAATTTAAAAAGGTTCTTTAATTCATTTATAACAATCTCAGGTTCTATCTCAGTTGTAAAAAATTGTCTTTTGTCCCTTGTTGCGTTGGTTAATAAACTTATATGCTTTGCTGTTGACACGCTATAACCTCTATTATTAATTATAATTGTGTCTTTATCTATGAATTCCCCTAACAAATAGTGCGAACCATAAGAATAAATTTTATTATCTGTGAAGTACATTGATCCGTTCGAGGTTCGCCCATTGGGTTGTTCTTGCAAATTAAATGCGTGTACTATTTCCGAGTTTGTGAATACTGTTTTCATAATTTTATTTTTTAGTTTTTATTATTTTAATTTATAGCCAATATTTTGTATTTTCTAAACTGTTAGAGATGCACCAATTATTATACTGTTTCTCTGTAATAAGTCCGTTTTTACAAAAATCATCTGTTGAGTTGTTGTATGCTTCACGTCTTGCGATTTTGTCGGGTATTCCGTCCGTCTCATATTTTCTCGCAATAATTGGTAAAATTTCGTTTTTAAAATACTTGTTAAATTCTGATTGTGTCATAATATTTTTTTTTTGTTTTTATTTTAATTTAGTTTTATTTATTTAGGTACTTTAATCCATAATCTTGTTTTGCCTTTTTCTTTTTCAGTATAACAACTACACCATCTAAAGTATTCATTTCTAAAAATTTTTGCTTTTTGCTTATTTTCAAAAGTTCCTAAATCTGTGTATTTATTTTTGTCCATAATTTAACTTAATTCTAATTCGTTACAAATCTCTAAGCCGTACCAATAGACCAAATGATTAACTAAAATTTCTGCGTTTTCATAAGTTGTTTGCAATTCTCCGAAATGCTCTTGTTCGAATTCTTGACATATTCCAACAGCTTCATAGGTGTCCAAGTCGTGTTTTTTTAGCCATTGTTCCGCCTGATAATATCCGATTATATAATAATCCTCATTGAATGCGTGGAAGTGTATTTCTTCGCTTGAATCTAAATATTCCAAAGTGTCGTTTAAATGTTCGGTTAATTCGGTTTTAATTGATTGTTTCATTTGTTTTTTAATTGGTTGTTTAAATCTGTTTTTAATATAGTTTTTTAGTTCTTCGCCTTTTAACTCTTTCGTGTAATTGCTCATAATGTTAATTATTTAGTTTATGTTATTTTACCTCTCTTTGTGATGTATACAAATTGTAACCCATTAAAGAGTAATTTTGTTTTATGTTTTTTATTTCGTTTGTAAATTCTCTATAACTGTTGAAGTCTTCGCGGTTTACTGTTTCCCACGTTTCAACTCCGTATTGCGTTTTAATGTTTAAATATTTTGTCATAATGTTAATTAGTTAGTTTCTTAATACAGTACAATAATATAAATTAAATATTAATTAAACAAGTGTTAAAGCATATTTATTTAGTATTAAAGCACATTTGAAACATTATTTCGCCCCGATAGGTTTACACAGAATATAATTTTGTTAAATAGCTTGTTAACAGTTTATTATATCTGATCTTTGAGGGGCAATAAATAACATAAGGGAAAAGGTCGGCAGAATATAATTTTACTAAATAGCTTGTTAACAGTTTATTATATGGGCTTTTTGAGGGGCAATAAATAACATAAGGTAAAAGGTCGGCGGGGTTTAACCTCTTTGTTTAAAGTGCGTGAACTGTAAAACGAGGGAACGGGTACGGGCTGAGGGGACAAACAACAATAAACAAACAGCACCAGCACAAATAATAAAAGTCAAAATAAATAGAAAAGTTTTTTTAAAAAGAACACCCCCCCCAACATTTTTTAAACGACTTTCTTTTTGCAACAACAACGCACACACAATATATAACCCACTGTCTACGATTATCTGATATTTTTTTTCGGGTTCGGTTTCAGAATAAATGACTATATTTGTACTATGAATGATGATTACACAATTAAAGATGGAAGGCTAATTAACAATGCACCGGACTCAGAGATGGGGCTTGTTAAAGCAGCTAGGTACAGAAAAATGATGAAGAGAGCTGATAAAGTTCGAATGATCGCTGAAGGTAATGAACTAGCTAATGCCAACATAAACTTATTTAAAAAACTCTAACGTTTTCTTTCTCCATAATTCTCGTTCTCTACATGGATAAAAAGGGAGTGTTGCCAACTAGGTAGCACTCTTTTTTTTTTGGTTATAATTGAAGATACACTTTCGTTCCCAAGATTAATTTTCACATTGTAATTCACAACATTATTGCGTCACAGAGTAACACTAATTGGTGTTGGTTTTGATGATAGTACAGTTTTGGTGCAGTATTTTACAAGTTTTTTATAACACGTTTTAAGGATTTAGGGAAAATTGATAAACGATTTAAACGTTTTAAAACGGATAAAATGGTGAAAAGGTGTTGGTTTTGACCCATTAGTGTTGGTTTAGTGTTACGAATTTTTTAAACTAACACTTTATATAAGTTGCTCTAACTGTTTGATTATCATATAGTTAATATACTACTAGTGTTATAATGTTACTTTTTAGGGGGGGGTAGGAGAAAAAAAAAATAATAATATATATGTAAAAAAAATAAATCTGTATATAGGGCAAAAAACCAACACTGTAACACTACTAATAGTTTGGGCTAACCCAAACCACCCCCAACAACCCAAACTTTATTTTATATTTTTTGCAGGTGAATTGTTTTTGTATATATTTGTTTGACTTTAATAAAATTTAATTTAATGATTGTAAAAGAGATTAGCTTTGAAGATGAGGCTAGAAAAAAACTAATAGGCGGTGTAAATAAAATCGCTGATGCTGTTAAGAGTACTTTAGGTGCTAGAGGTAGAACAGTTCTAATAGAATCCGAAAATCATATAGGTGGAGTAACAATTACTAAGGATGGTGTAACTGTTGCTAAAAGTATTGCACTAATGGATCCGACAGAAGACTTAGCTGTTAGAATAATTAGAGAAGCTGCTGAAAAAACTGCAACCGAAGCTGGTGATGGAACTACTACTGCTATTGTTTTGACACAAGCTATTATTGCAGAAGCTCAAAAAAGAATAAAGAAAGAAATGAATCTGACTGATATTATTAGAAATATGCAGGACACTACAGATTTTATTATTAAAGCACTTGACAAGAAAAAGAAAAAGATTACTGCTAAAAAATTAGTAGATGTAGCATCTATATCAGCAAACAATGATAAAGAGATAGGAAACATAATTGCTCAAGCTTACGATTTAGTAGGAATTAATGGAGTGGTTACTGTTGAGAATTCTGATGGTGGAGATACTTGGTTTTCTACAAGTGAAGGAATGAGACTGAAAAGAGGATATATGTCAAGGTATTTTATAACGGATCAAAAAACAGAAGAATGTATCCTTGAAAATCCTCATATACTAGTTCTAAATTCTACTGTAGAGAATATGTCATCTATTGAACATGTGCTAGCGGATGTATTACAAAACGGAAAGTCTCTTTTGATTATTGGAGATGTCGATGCCAAAGTAATGAATACACTTAATTTGAATAAAGTTAGAAATGGTTTGAAGGTTTGTGTAATTCAGCCACCAGAGTTTGGATGGAAGAAAGATCAGATGATGCAAGATATAGCTATTGCCACAGGAGCCACTTACTTTAGTGAAGATACCGGTGATAACTTTCAGTTGGTTAGATTAGAAGACCTGGGATCTGCCCGAAAGGTTATTATAGATAATGCAAACACTGTGATTGTAAGAAAAGAAGATGAACACTTAGAGTCTCAGCTCAATAATCACATGGAATCACTATGGGAAATGCACGAAACTTCTAAAGAACAAGAGTTTATTAAAAAAAGAATTGCTATGATATCTGGAAAGATTGGAGTGATTCACGTTGGAGCGAACTCAGATATTGAACAAAAAGAAAAAAAAGATAGAGTCGATGATGCAGTATGCGCCACAAGAGCAGCCCTTGAAGACGGAATATTGCCAGGCGGTGGCATAGCACTGAAAGAAATAGCGGATGACCTCGCAAAGCTCGGTGCTGGCGAAAGTCAAAGAGTTTCTATGGCTATTATGGAAAAAGCATTGAAGGCTCCGTTTTATCAGATTTTAACTAATGCTGGAATAGAAACTAAGTTGATAGAACCAAATCTAGACCCGGGAACAGGATACGATGTAAAGAATGATAAGTATGGCAATATGATTAAGTTAGGAATTATAGATCCATGTAAGGTTACTAAGAGTGCGGTAAGAAATGCTATTTCTATTGCTTCGACTATTTTAAGTACTAATGCTATTATAACTAACGTAAGAGAAAAATGAAAGCAGTAGGAAAATATGTTTTAGTAAAAGAAGTTAAGGAGTCTCACAAAAGTCAAGGGGGGTTGCTTCTAACTTCCAAAGATACAGTTGGAATGATGTACCGTAAAGGAGAAGTTGTTTCATTTGGATCAGGGCTCACTTATTTAAAAGAAGGAGATTATATTTATTACAATAAACTACAAACTCACGAAGTTAGAATTGGTGAGGATTTATATACTGTCGTTCAAGACAAGGATATTGTAGTAGTTCTGTAAAATAACTATCTTTGCTGTATGTCTAAGTTAAGTCGTACTGCAAGGTTTTACAGAAAAAACAAAGCTGCTAGAAAAAAGCACAACGATTACCAAAAAAAGTACAACAAAAAACCAGGGCAGGTAAAGCGAAGAGTTTTCGATAACAAAAAGAATCGAGAGTTTGGAACTTATGGCAATTATGATGGCAAGGATGTTTCTCATAAAGGAAATAGAATTGTCTTAGAAAAAGCTAGTAAAAACAGAGGAAGTAAATCTGCTACTGCTGGAGACAGAAGAGCAAGAGGTAAAAAAGGAAGCGGCAGAAAAAACAAAGGAAATACAGGAGGTAAATAATTATGTCAAAATTAGATAGAGAAAAAAGAAGAGCTAAAAGAAAAGCAAATAGAGCAGCTTACAAGGACTATCCAATGGGTAGTATCGAAAGAAAAGACGCTAAGCAAGAGGGAAAAACTGAAGATATATTTCAATCAACTGGACCATTTGCAAACATAAGAAGAAGAATTCTTAATAATAAAATGTCAAAAAGAAACTTATGACTAAGAAATTTAAACCTCACCCAATGTACAAAGACTGTAAAGTAAAAATGGCTTTTAAAAAAGAAGACCACGATAAACTTAAGAAAAAAGGATATGATCACAAAAAATCTAAAGATTGTAAGAAATAATGGCTAAAAAAGTAAGTTGGAAATGGGGAGGAAAAACGTACAGCGGTACATTAATACCCAGTAAAGAAACTAAAACTCATAGATACGCAAGAACTACTAACGGTAAAGTAAAATCTTTGCCAAAAAATAAAAAATAAAATGCCAACAGTAAAAGTAAAAGGTAAAAAAATAGTATTCCCATACAACGCAGTAGGGAAAGCTCAAGCAGATTCATTCTCTAAAATGAACGGTGGAAAGATTAGTTACAATCCAAACTACGGTATGGAGAAAAAAATGAAATCTAGTTATTAGGAGAAGATGTTTGATGAGTTGATGCTGGTTTTTTGTGCAAGTTTAATACTTGGAATTAAAACTTTAATAGAGTATGTCGATAAACTAAACAAGAAAAAAAGAGATGGCAAAAAGAGTAGATAAATCATCAATGCCTTGCAATAAGCCAAGGAGATCTACTAGACCAGGAAAGAAAAAAATGGTCAAAGGGTGTGAGGGTGGTACAGAAAAGATAATACATTTTGGAGCAAAAGGATATGGACACAATTATTCAGCTGCTGCACGTAAAAGTTTTAAAGCCCGCCACAAATGTTCTTCAGCTGGGTCGAAGTTGACAGCTCGATATTGGGCTTGTAAGAACCTTTGGGCTGGTAAAGGAGGATCTACTAAAAGTTCTCCAAAATCACGACAAGGAAAATATTAGTATATTTGTAAACGCCTAATGGCAACTAAAACAAAGAAAATGAAACAAGGATATAACGCAAGACTAGATGAGTCTTTAGGAAACAAGCATAAAGGAGCTCATTCTCAATCTATGAAATCTAGAAGAGATGAATCTAAAGCTATGTCAAAAAAAGATTACGGACACGCTTACGGTGGAGATCATGGAATGAAGTATGAAAAAGCTGGAAGCCATATATCTTCTATGATTAAGAAGTGAGAAAAAAATCTACTTCAGATAGAGCAATATTTAATCAACCTTATTGGAGGGCACTGAATTTTGATTCATTGTTTACTAGACCATTAAGGGGTAAAGGTAGAAAACGTGGAAAAAATAAAAGACTTAGTTAATTCACCACTTACAAAGTGTGTAGTGGCTATGGTCATAGGAGGATTACTCCTAATAAAAAAAGATATACTGTTTGCAGGTATAGCATTTGGAGTAGGTGTAAGAGAATTCTTATTAGCTTTTAAGCAAGATTGCTCTAGAAACTGCAAAAAGGAATGTTGCCTTAAGTAGGATTCTCTCTATTTATTTTCTTCATTGCATTAAAGTATCTATATTCAGAACTTCTTTTAGGCTTACTCACAGGGTTTCTAGTGCTTTCTGGAAATCTTTCTTCTTCAAGCAGTAATCTATAAACTCTTCCCATAGCAATTTTACCTTTATGAGTTAATTCATATATGGCTTTTGATCTACCTGAATTAGTTCTCCATTGCTTTATCCATCCTTCTTTCTTTAATCTTACAAATTTTTTAGGATCCCAAGATACAATAGTATCATACCAGTGAAAGTCATCATTAGTAAATCTACCTTCGCTATGTAAAAAAAGAAGCAGCTCTAAATCTTGCTGAGATAGACCATATTGTTTTTTTATTAAGTATCTAACGACCCTCCAATGTTTTAAAAAGTCATGTTTCATTTAAGTATTATTTTATTCTTATCTTTGCAAGGTAAGTTAAATTCATTAAATTGGAAAAAGAAAAATCAAGAGGTTTAGGAGACACGATTCATAAGTTCACTACTGCAACTGGGATAGCAAAATTATTTGAAGGAAAAGACTGTGGGTGTGCAAAACGAAGAAAAACTTTAAATGAGGTTCTACCTTATAATAACAACAACGAAATTACATAAAAAATGGCCTATCAAAAATTACAACCGTCAGCAGCAATAAACGTTATACCAGATAACAATATTATTATACCACTGCCAAATCAAGTAGCAACTGGAGCAACAACAGCAGCTGCAGCTGGCAAACTAACAGATAGTGCTGCAAAGTTTTTAACTACTGCATCTGTAGGTGATGTAATATATTCTGGAACAGGAGCTGTTCGTGATGCCATTACTACAGTAACGGCAGTTGACAGTGACACAGTTTTATCAGTAGCTACAGCAGTAGCAATAACAAAAAACTACAATATATATTCATCCGATCTTAATGAAGGAGCAATTCTTTATGTAGGTGGAGAAGGAAATGTAGTTGTAGAAACGGCAGCAGGAAATGAGGTTACATTTACTGAGATATCTGCTGGAACATTTATGCCAATACAAATTTTAAAAGTAAAAACCACAACTACAGCATCGAACATAATAGCAATGTGGTAATATGAGTTCAGGGATTGGGATTGGGATAAGTAGTGTGTTCGGAGGACCAAGAGGGTTGCCCTCTGACTTCTCTTACGGTCAAAAACAATTTTGCGATGACGATAATGCTACTTACACGCCAACTCCTAAAAATACTGGTGGAACTTGGTCAATAAGTCCTGCATTATCTGGATTTAATACTTCTACTGGTGCGTTTAGCCCTTATGGTGTTACTGGAACATTTGTAGTGAGTCATACATTTGATGGTAAAACATCTACTCAAACTATTGTGTTAAACGATTCAGATGTAGTTGCTACTTTTACTTATCCTAATTCAGCTTATCCACAAAGCGGAGTCAATCCAACTCCAACAATAACAGGCACAGGCCCTGGAATAAACACAGGTACATTTAGTGCGACTCCTTCGGGATTATCTATTAATGCAGCAACAGGTGAGATAGATTTATCTGAGTCAGCATTAAATTCTTATGTAATTACTTATACTAGTGGATCAGAGTTCTGTGCTGATACAGCTACATTTACTTTAGAAGTTGAAGATCCTTATGTAGGATTTAAGTTTAGAATATTAGTTCCAGCTGGAGCTGATCAAACATTAGCACTAGAAACTGTAAACGGAGCATCCGCTGCACCAAACTCAGTAATAAATTGGGGTGATGGAACTGGAGTTCAGTCGTTAACTACTACCACTGCTAGTAATTCTTTTTCTACCGGTACTTATGATATTGAAATAAACGCATTTGATTCTACAACTCCTGTAAACAACTTTAGTGTTACTTCTGGAGAGGCATTAGTTACTGAGGTTATTGATTGGGGAGGTACTCCTTGGTCTTCTTTAGACTCTGCTTTTAAGGATTGTGTTAACCTAACCACATTTGGAACAGGAACATTTAAAGGACTTACTGGAGTAAATTTAACATCTTGTTTTTCAGGATGTACTTCTTTAACCTCTATAGACACAAGAAATTGGGATATCTCTCTAGGCTCTACTTTATATCGATTTGCTTTAGGCTGTGTCTTAGTAGAGAATATATACTTACCTAAATTAACCCCTAGAACAGGGAGTTGGGATGAAGCTTTTTCAGAAGTAGGTACTTCTGTAACTGATGGTTGTATTTTTCATTTAAAAGAGTTAAACTTTACTGGAGGAGCCTTATCATCAATGGCATCTTTGTTTAAAGCTTCAAGAATAAATCCTTTAAGTAATTTTACTAATTGGGTTTTTGGAACTGGTCTTACCGGACTGAGTACATTAAGCAGCGCTACAGGTTTATTTAGATCATCGGTTATAACAGGTGAAAATCCTGTATTAGATATTTCTGGGTGGACAGATTTTAATTCTCCAATTGGAGTAACTCTTTTCTATGAAGTAAATGGTGGGCCTAATTTGACTGCTGCTAATGGAATTGATATATACGAATATACATTAAACATATCTAACTTAAATACTTCTACCCTTACTACATTTAGTAATGCATTTGCAAACTCAACTGGTAATTCCACACTTGGATTAAAAAATATAATAGGACTGAATACATTAATTGCTTCTCCTTTAATAACTACAATTGCGTCATTTATGCACTACCAAAGAAACTTAGCTATTGATCCATTAGATAACTTAAGCGATGCTTTTATGAACAGCCTTGACCTGTCTTCAGTTGGATTTGGAAGTGCTTTTAGAGATTTAGGAAGTCTTCTTACTAGTTCTTATGGTGCAGCTCCAAACTTAGCGTCGCTAGATATATCAGCTCTAATTACTCTTGTAAATTGTTTTAGAAACGCTAACTTCTCTACTAATTTAGATTTTAGTTCAGTTACTTTTGGACCTAATATAAGTTTATACTACGCTTTCAACAATATAGTTTTTTCTAATACAGACTCTCATTTAAATTTCCCTGGAACAATGACTATATCAGGAGCCACTGCTATGGATAATGCTTTCAGTGCTGCTATAGTAAGAAAAATTTCTTTTAGCAACAATGTAGACTTTTCTCAATGTGACGATTTTTCCGTCGCATTTTCTTCCGTTAAAGGATCCGAAGATGCTGACCCAGCAACAACAGATATAAACCTGCCTACTAATATGAGTTTTGCGGGAGCAAGTTTAACAAGTGCCTCCACATTCGTCAATATGTTTTATAATGTAAAAGGCCCTGGATCGACCGGAACTTCTGCTACTTCTTGGAACGCATTAAACCCTTGCCAAACAAATAATTTGTTAAGAGCATTAGAAAATACTTTAGACACCCCAGGATTAGATGCAGATATTGTTTTAAATAATTGTAAATATTCAGGGCCTCAAGCTTTAGTAAGTAACGACTATAGCACATTAATTTCCAATGGCTGGACGTTTGGGACTTTAGCTTCAGAAGCTCCGTATTTCACTTTATCTAGTTATTCACTTGCAACCGGATCAGAGTCTACAGCTACAATAAACGCATCTTACACAGGTGGAACATTCACTAGTAGTAATACGGCTATAGCTACAGTAAACGCTTCAACTGGAGCAGTTACAACTGGGGCAAATTCTGGAACTTGTCAAATAAGGTATACTTTATCCGATGGGGTTTGCTACAACGAAGTTAATCTTGCAGTTACAATACCGTTAATAGCTAACAACTTCTCGTTTAATTTTGATGGAATTAATGATAATTTAACAATAGATTCTTTTGATATGCCAAGCCCTAATAGTACTTTAACTATGTGGTTTAATTCTCCTGATATTGGAGGTCCAACTGGCGGAAATAGAGTGTTAACAGTTTTACTTACTAGTAACGTCGATGGCAATACTGGGAACTATTTCCCATATATAGATGAAACTGCAGGTGGTAAAATTCAAATCTTTGTAAGGGATGATGTAGGAGTTACCGGTATGACAACATCTGTAGATTTTAACGATAATGAATGGTATCACTTGGCTGTAACTCAATCTAGTACTGGTTTGTTTTTCTATATAAATGGTCAAAAAATGAACTCTACTGCAGCCGCTTCAAGGTATCCAACAGGCTTAACTAGAATATCAGGCTATCCTAATAACACTTTCAACCTATTAGGTAAAATAGATGAAATGGCTGTATGGAATACAACACTAACAGATACTCAAATATTAGACATTTACAATGGAAGATTAGGTGTTCAAAATGAAACAGTTGATTTATCTAAATACGCTAACTTAGGCGGTAATTTAGTTTACTGGAATAGAATGGGAGATTAAAAAATATATATGGCAACAGAATTTGTAGACAAACAATGGCGTATTCCAAATAGCTGGAATGTAGATGAATCTAATCAAGGTAAGATTTCTAACTATTCTATGAAGTTTGACGGAACAAATGACTTTGTGGATATAAGCGTTGCTAGTAGCGATGTTGTTCCATCTAGTCAAAGTAGTTGGACTTATTCTGCGTGGCTTTACTTAGATTCAGGTTCATCACAAACTTTACTTGAAAGAGGCGCTGCGTATCCTGGAAGTGGAATGCTTGTTAGAACGTTTAGTACAACTGGAAAAATTCAAGTGTTCGTGAGTGGAACTGTACTTCCTCTGTCTTCAAATGCAATACCTACTGGCGTGTGGTCTCATTTTGCTTTAGTATATGACATATCTACAAATGAATTAACTTACTGTATTAACAACTCTTTTCAAACTGTTTCGATGCCCTCGGGATGGGCTATTTCAGGTACTCTTTTTAATATAGGTAAAAGACAAAACAATACTGGTTATTGGCTAGGCAAGATGGACCAAGTAAGTGTTTTTGATTATGCTTTACCACAAACAGGAACAAACTCTATAGCTACTCTTTATGGTAACAACTCAGCTGGTTATTTTCAAATAGGTAATCCAATGGCGCTTACTCCAAATCCTGTGGCTTTTTATCCGCTAGGAGATCAAGATGTACAACAAACTGTAGACTCAACAGATTGGCGTATACCAAACCAAG
>Ga0209634_1002063_pt1 | contig 14248 bp, 36 predicted proteins | sample LinPmetageLP40_FD_184043 | JGI IMG/M metagenome (GOLD analysis project Ga0209634, IMG submission 184043) | Marine viral communities from the Pacific Ocean - LP-40 (SPAdes) (version 2) | ecosystem: Environmental > Aquatic > Marine > Oceanic | place: Pacific Ocean | collected 2010-08-26
AAAATTATTTGGTGGTTTTTTTGGTTTCTTTGGAAGTTTATTCGGAAGGTTTTTTGGTAAAGGTACTGATCCAAAACTAATGAGTGAAGTTAGAGACATAGGCAAAAGTATGTCTAATTTAGTTTCTATGTTTTCTAAATTTCTTGCAAACCAACAAATGTCAAGACTTGATGCGATTGAAGAAAAACGTGATAGAAAAAAGGTTGATGGCGCACTCAGTAAAAAAGGGGTCATGCGGTCTGGAAATAGACAAGGTGGAATGCTTGGAAACCTAGCAAATATATCTGAAATTATGCAAGGGTTTGGTGGGTTTACTGGAGCAATTTTAGCGACAGTTCTCGCTGGCGGTGCTGTTGCATTTTTAGTAGCAAGATTTAAAGATCAGTTAGGTATTGATCCTGGTTTCAGTATACTTGATGCTGTCAACAAAAAATCAGAAGAACTTTTTGGTTTGCCTATATTTGGTGAAACAATGACTAGTGCTTTAAAATCAATCGGTGGTGCTTTTGCTGAAGGTGGTGCTTTTTTTGCTTTGAAAGAAAGTGTGAATCAAATGCTCACTGCATTCCCATCTCTTCAAACATCACTTGATGGTATGACAACTATGTGGGAAAATACGAAAATATTTTTTGAAGACCAAATAGAACTTATCAATAATATCGTAACAACTTTGGGACTTGATAAGTTAGCAAGTAAGATAAGTGAATTTGTTAATAAAGAATTCGGAATTTTTGAATTAATTGGTACTATAGCAGCACTTAAAATAGGAGTGGGTATTTTAAGTGCGGCAGTGGGTTTATTTGGGGGTAGTAGACTCAAAAAAAATACTATGGCCCTTCTACTTAATACCAAAGCGATTGGCGCACTGACCGCCGCAATAGGTGCTGGGGGATTAGGTGGTTTTGATATTGATGGCAATGGTAAAAAACCAAGAGGGAAAAGAAGCAAATTTCAAAGATTTAAAAATATGTTTGGCTTTGGAATGGATGATGTATATGATATGAATCGTGGTGGTAAAAAAGGTGTTCAATTTGGAAGTAAAATTGCTGGAGGTGCATTATCTCTGGCAGAGTCTGCAAACATTGCAAAGTTTGCAAAAGTAGGTGGTCTCCTCAGAGGTGTTCCAGTTGCTGGACAAGTTCTTGCTGCTGGTATGGCAGTATTTGATGGTGTCACAGGTGCTAGTGATGCTTTAAAAACATTTAAACCGCAAACTCTTACCGATAGTATTGAAGTGGGTATGGTTGGTGCTGCTGCTGGAATTACAAAAAGTTTTGCTGGATTAGCAGATATGACAACTGGCTTATTTGGATTTGATACAGATTTAGCGGGTGGTGTGATTGATATGAGAGATACTTTTTTAAAGTGGTCATTAGACACAAATGAAAAAGTAAAAGATATGACTAAAGATATGACTGCTGTTCTACCTACTTCGCGTGAATTGGAACAAGCAACAATAGCAAATAGACTTTTGGTTGATAGGAATAGAGTTCCACATCCAAGTGGTGCTGTAATTATGGATAATTCAACATCATCAAATGTTCAACAGAATACTACCAATCTAAATGGTGGGGTGTTGACCAGCGTAGTAGATAATTCTCTACGCTGGGCATTTCCTCATTATGGAAATTAGTCTTCGTTAACTAGACTTGCAAAGTAATCCATAGTATTATCTTCGCCTTCTACTTCTGTCTTTTTAGGCGCAGCATAATCTGGAATATTATCATCCAATGCTGGAGCCTTTTCCACACCCAATGAAGCAGTTTGTGCCATTGTTGGTTGAGGTTCAGTTTGACCTAAAACATTACGCATCTTAGTTTCTAGTTCTGCATAAGACTTATAGTTTGCTGGATCAGTAAACTCTGAAAGATCGTAACACTTGTCATATACTTCTTCCAAGCGTTCATCACTTTCTGATAATACGCGAGTTGAGGAAAATTCAGATTTATCGTAATTACGATAACCTTCAACATCACGAATTTTAAGTTTGAAATCTGCACCTTCCCACATACAAAATGGATTCATAGGTGTTTCATCTGCAAACTCTGGTGACCAAGCATCCATAAGTTTATCAAAGATTTTCTTACCATATTGGTACATGAAAACTTTGCCTTCATTTTCTGGATTTCCTGGATCAGAAACTACCAGAATATTTGAAACATGATGCAGCCGCCGCTTTTGACGCCGCGCTGTTTCTTTATCAGATTCAATACCACTATTCCAAAGTTTGGAATTGTATTCACCAACAGGGTCTTGTTGTTCAATTGAAGTCAAAGACTTCTCAATATACCATTTACCAGTTGGACCTTTAAAGGCATGATCCCAATAACGTACAAAATGTACTTCAGAACCTTCTTTACCATCTGGCAAGAAACGAATAACAGCATAGCCATTATTCTGTTTATCAACAGTGGGTTTCCACATGCGTTCATCCACATAAGATTTTGTAGTGGTTTGTGTTGCTGTCGCGGCAGCACTTAATCGGTCAATCTGACCACGATTACGTTTTAGATTTGCAAAAGACATATTTTATTTCTCCATATATGCTGAATTATTGCTGTAATATTTTTTAGTATAACTGTATTATATCATAATTTAGTGTGTGTGTCAATAGTATTTATCACTTTCGTTGAAACATAATTGTTTCTTTACCTGTATCTGGATTTACAGATGGAATTGCAATATGTCCTTCAGGCACAGATTGTGTTCCTACATACTGCCAAGTCTTACCAGCCGCACGATTTGCATCACCAGCGGCGAAGAAATCTTCATTATCATTTAGAAAGAGCATCGTGATCATGATTAGTTCAAACATTTTTATTTCCTTTTATATGTTTGTATAGTTGATAATAGTATTCAAAAGATGTTGGGTAATTGTCTGGGTCTGGTAGTACTCCTTTAAACATTAATATAAATTCTTGTATTTCTTTATCAGACATTTTCTATACTCTGTCTTTTATCACAATACATTTCCCAAAACCACCAAAAGGCATATAAAGGAAAAACTGCATTTAGATTTATAATTGGTGGTAGTATTATCATCGCAAACGGAAATATAAGAACTGACGTTATGGCAATAACAAAATAATCGTACCATCTAATCATTAAAGGTCAATTCGTTCAGTTTTGGTAAGAAATTAAGATTCATTGCTTCTGCCTCAATCTTTTCCTTTATTACTGGTGAGATAAATTTGCTCACATCTTCTGGTTCAAGTTTGGTTATACTGCACACCTCAACAACTGCATCAATATAACCTAGTTTTTTATCAATTACTTGTTCCTCAATCAGTTTGCTAAATTTTGCTCTGTTCATAAAACTTTTGTCTATCATTTATTCATTGCCCTTAAAATTATGGTATCTTTATTAATCCTACCATTTGCGATAGTTGTTTTTGTGGTAAGAATAGACCACTCTTTGTTTATCTGGTTTGAAGTCTTTTTAAGTACCATTGGAATAAAGACCTCTGGTTTACGCAATTTTGTAACTCTTGATGCCTCAAGATCAACACCTTGAAGGGTTGTCCCTTTTACCTCAAAACCACAACTCTTTTGACAAACCAATTCGGTTAATGCCCTAGTCTTTACATTGAATAAATAAACTCGCATCGCTCCAATCAAAGATGAAGGATTAATAGACGCTAGTTTAAATTCTACAGAGTCCTTTAAGTATTGAATTTTTGCTACTTGTTTTTCAGCGGATTTTACTACAGGCTTACGTGTCTTACGAGTTGCTTTCTTTGCTGTCATATATTTTTCAATGTCAGTAAGAATATTATCTACGAACTTTAAATATTTTTTCTGATCACTCAATGTCATGGATGAATAGCCTTCAACAAGGTCGTTTGTTTTTTCGTTTAACAATTCATCCAACTCATTCTTTAATGGGATATAATGATCATATGTTGTTTTGGCTGTAATGTAAGGTACATCATGTTTTTTCATTTCATTGTAGATAGAGAAATCTTGCTCATCTTTCCAATTATCAATAATGACCTCAATACCACCGATAAAATCACTAGTGCGCTCTTTAATAATTTCTGCTGGTGATTTTCTTGGAGTCGTAACAACTCCAATATTATCAGTTTTATTTAAAAGTTTACGCTTTCCGAGCCGCAGAATTTCATTAACTTGTTTTGTGAGAACCTTTTCAGCGTTCCACCAAGTAGGAAATTCTAATTGTAGTTCTGCCCATGCAATGGTTGCTGCTAAACCAGGAGATTGACTGATTGCCCATTCTGGTGCTTGTAATGCAATTTTAGCATCTTCCTTAGATAGAGACTTCTTCACATGGTTTTTTATTTTTATAGCAATATCTTTCCTATCCACTTCTATCCTTATATAGTCATTGAAGTGTTGAAAGTTATCAGTCGGCGCAGCAGCAAAGCCAGTTTTAGTTTTTCTAGAGAAAGTTTTTCTTTTTTTTGATTGTGCCATGTGGTTCACTCCTAGTGATTATTTTCATAACCCTAAACTATTTTTCAATGAAAGTCAAGTCTTCTTTTTCTAAAATCCATTCTGGCAATTGAATCAATTCTACCTCACCATCATCATGTTTCTTATAGACAACGTAACCTTCGTCACAAAGTTTATCAACGGTATGATCAACAATTCTTTCTACTCTAAGAGTATCGTTTTTTTCAACTGCCGATTTAAGTCCTAGACGATAGGCTATAAAAAGCGCAATAGTGACTATTGCGCTTAATATATATTGGTCAATTACGATCATACAATCCGCTCAAAAGAAATGAGTTTTGATGGTTTAAATGCTCTCCAAGCGTCAGCATCTGTACACCAAACTGAAATACGATCTAGATCAGTGTCAACAGTATCAGATTCTTTTTTAGTACCAAACTCTGGTAGGTGATCTGCCATCAAAGTACAAGGCATAACACGATTATCACCATTTACTTTTGTAAATGTTACTTCATAAACTCCAGTTTGGAGTTGTTCAATTAGTTCTGATTTCGTTAGCATATAGTTTCCTTTCATGATATACTGAATTGTATCATAGTTTGTTTAAGTTGTCAACTTATATTTTAATTATTTATACTTGACCACAAAGTTGAAAAATGGCCTAATATTAGAAAGGGAATTCCCCTTCACCACCAGCAAGATTTTTTATTCTTTTTTCTAAAAAACTTATGGTAGTATGAATATGACCACAATCATGTGGTTGAATTAGCGTTCTATAATACTCTACTTCTTCTTCTAGGATTTGTATTCGCACATTATCAATGTGTTTAATTGGTTCCCAAATATAGTTTTCATTCTCAATTCCCATTAATTATCCCCCCCATTCACTTCTTGTTTTCATTGCTTCTATAACAAACTCAACATGACTTTCAGTACAATTACCTACAACAGTATCATCACCAGTATGTGAAGGTAAGAGGTTTGCAAGTTTGTTCTTATAAAATGTACCTACTTCATATAAATCACGTTCTCTGCCATACCCATTATCTATGATAGATAATCCATAGTCACCAAACCGCACAACTGCGCGATTGCCACCGTTACTCATAGGTTCAAATTTTAACTCAGAAAATTTCATAACTTAGGCTCCCATATTTTTGCAGTGATTTTTCCATTCTTTGGATAATCCCACATATCTTTGAATTTGTTAATTGCACAAAATTCACTTATTTCGCGGATGGTAGTTACGAACTTACCATCCACTGAAATTTCATATGCTTCAGTTTTCATCAGCGAAGGTATCCCGGACCTGTCCAAGAAATGATATAACCTCCATCAATAATATTTCCGCGAGATGAATTCCGCGCTGGAGTTTTCCAACCAGCAGCCATGAGAATGTCACCAAGGTTGAATTTTTTATCGTCAGCAGTATTGACAATAAAACCCCACACTCCACCAGAACCATTTACAATTCGGATATATTTTTTACCTACAGTATAGGTAATTTTTTCTGCAAATTCTTGGTTCATTTTTGCGATATGGGCAGCAAGAGATGGATCAGAAGATTTTGATCGTGTCCCATAGTCTGAAATAATATCTGAAATCAGAGCATTTACATTAGAAGTGATATCAGTCATGTTGTGTCCTTTCAAGACTATGTGATTCTCTTTACTTTTATAATATAGACAATTTTTACTTGATTGTCAACCCCTATGCAAAGGGATTGATATAAAACCCAATAGGCAGACCATAACCATTCTCACCCATATAATCGTCACGAATATCATCAAGTGTTATATGATGAACAGAACCGTTGGCCCACATTACATCAACCATAGTGCCTTGGGCGGTATCTTCCATTTTAGAAATTTGACCATGCATCTCAGGAACTGTAGCACCAAAATTTCCGATAATGTCTAAACCGATATCTACGTTCATGATGTGTCCTTTCAAGACTAGATGATTCTCTTTACTCTTATAAATTAGCATAAGATATAAATATTGTCAAGGTTCTTTGTTTATAGTTTTTATATTATTCGCATCAATAAGATTCTGTTTTACATCATAAATTTGTTCTGACTTAATCATATCAATAATTCTATTTGTGAGATCAACTTCGCGTGTTAAATATCCAATTTTGCTCTTTAGTTTTTCAATTTCAGCAGCATAAAATTCAAGTTCTTTTTCTTTTCTTAATTTTTGCTCAATGAAGTCTGTTATTAATATTAGTTTGGATTCTTCCATAGTATTTCTCTCAATTGAATATTGTGTTATGAGTGTTGTTTACTCTAATAAAAGTGGCACATTTTGACAAATCTTTAAGTCTAGCTGCACCCACATAAGTACACGCTGAACGTACACCAGAAAGAATATCAATCAAAGTGTGATCAACTGAACCTTTATAATCTACTGTGACGGTTTTACCCTCAACTCCACGATATTCTCTATTTGGAACTTTGTGTCTATCCATAGCAGATTCTGATGCCATGCCATAAAATCTTGAAAACTTTTTTTCTTCATATACTGATTCATAAAAGTCATCATCTGTAGAAGTAACTTCATCCGTTTCACAAATTCTAGTAATCACATCACCATCACATTCATCATGTCCTGCTAACATACCACCAATCATTACAAAATCTGCCCCAGCAGCAAAAGCCTTTACGATATCTCCAGAATTATTACAACCACCATCTGCAATAATATGAGCATCCATACCATGTGCTGCATCGGCACATTCAATAACAGCACTTAGTTGAGGCATACCAATACCAGTTTTAATTCGTGTTGTGCAAACTGAACCAGGTCCAACACCAACTTTTACGATATCTGCACCTGCTAAAATCAATTCTTGAGTCATATCGGCAGTAACAACATTACCTGCAATAATCGTTGCATCAGGCTCTAAGTCCCTCATTTTTTTAACAGCATCAACAAAACTGATGGTGTAGCCATTAGCTACATCTAAGCCAATAAAAAATGCTTCATTTGATTTGTAAATCTTTTGAGTGTTGTTCATATCTTGTTCTGATATACCACCCATAACGCATAAATGGTTTTCGTTGTGGTGATTTCTAGTGGGCCAAGAACCATTTGCATTATAGTGTTTGGCAATACAAGTTATCATATGATGTTGAGTCAATGCGTCTGCCATAGAAAACGTTCCTACGGTATCCATATTTGATGCCATGATGGGAACTCCCATCCAAGTTTTTTGACTATGTTTAAATTTGTATTTTCTCTCTAGATCAACATCAAATCTGGATGTTAAAGTTGATCGTTTAGGGCGAATGAGAACATCTGTATAGTCAAGTTTAACATCGTCGTTAATTAGCATTATATATTTCCCTTTTTATTTTTCATATACTTCAAAGTGTCAATTACAATTGTTGGGTATTCTCCAAGATAACTTCCTGCTTCAAGTATCTCTTTATCTAGCAAATGCTTATGGTAATGCTCTATATTATTCCATTCTTTTAAAATGTTTTTTGCTAAGTTGTCAAAATAACTATCTGAAAAAATAGGATCAGATTCTTCATAATAAGCATATGACGCCATAAGATAATATGGTATCATCATATTAGGATTATTTTTAATTATCTTATTGGCGTGTCTTGCTAAATTCATTTTTTAACATTTCCAGTTACATATGAACCTTCAGCAAGATCATATGCTGCAATTAATTCTTTAAACATTTGTGGCGTTATTACTACAATATTAAAATCATCATCTTTGTCGTACTGCCTTATGTAAACATATTCTTCATCAAAAATAAGTTCAACGTCATCGGCATTATTGTCATTGTCCATTATAACAACTGTAGAGTAATCAAATTCATGTTCTACTGTAAACATATTATCTCCGCATATTAGCAGCATCAATTGCCGCATTTTTATTATCTTTACGAATTGGCATGAGATTACTCTTGTGTGTTGTCACAATACCAGCAATCTCATTTCCAGTGTAAGTCGGTTTGTCTTTTTTCAAACCATTTGAACAAATACTGTCTGAAGTTTGTGGCATTTTTCGGACACTTAAATCAGGCATATCTGAGCGATAAGTTCTAGGTTTATCGCTCACTCCCATTTTTTTAAGAAATGCGTTATGTTCATTTTGTCGCTTTTGCCAACCAGCAGAGCGTTTCAGTTTACGTTTCTTTGTATTGTTTGAAGTCATACCTTGTATGAGGTGCATAGTCATTTCAATTACCTGTACCAGTAAATGGATCATTGTCTAATTGATATTTACGAATTAAACCTTCATAAAACTCAATTTTGTTTTCAAGTTCAATTATATGATTTGCTGCTTTCCATGCAAAATGTTCTGTGCATCTAGACTGCCATTCTTCACCCGCTTGATTTTTAAGAGAAATAACGATTTCAGATTGTTTTGGTCTGGGTGTAATATCCATGTAAACACGCCGTTCTATGGCATGTTCATTTTCTTCTTCTTCAATTCCATGAGTATTGACTTCCATCAATAATCACCCCAATCTTCACCAACTCCAGGATTATCATACTTAATTGTTTGGTGTAAAATATCCCCATAATATTCTTTTGCATATTTACTTGCATCAGTATAATGGTTGATGTTTTCATCAGTATCATCTACCACGATTTTAGCGAAATCTCGTTTGATCATTGGACGCTTTTTACTGTTTAATTTTAACCTTTTTAACTTTTTATGTCGTTGGTGAACCTCTGCGATAAGTGCCATACGATCTGCTTGAGTAGTCGCTGTTTTCATACTTTTCTCCGAATCATTATTTTTACCATTATAACCCATTTGTCAAATTTTGTCTAGTGGTTTGTGAATAAAATTTAAAGGTTACATCTTTGTCGTTACATTCCTTTACAAATAAAGGAACCGCATATCCACTTTGTCCTTGAAAAAGTAACATACCATCACGATACACTTTTGCCTTGGCATTACTAGGACCAGACAAATCTAGTATTAGGTTATCGTGACGATATATTGCCATCTTATTGCTCCTTAAAACCAATCCTTGTGACAGCCAGAACTTTCATTTTCATCATAGCCAGCAAGATACGCTTTTATTTCATCAGGCGTCATATCTTTTTCTTCTGTTTTTATACCACTACCAGTACCTTGCGACCAATAGTGAGGTTCAACTCCACGCCGATACCAAGAATCTGCACTACCCCTATCGTATGGGCCACCATGTCTTTTATCATATTTAGTCATTTTATGCTCCTATTGCCATGTAATAACCATCCGCACTAACTTCCATAGTTCCATCACCATTGTAGTTTGTTTGAGACAATTCTGATCCAGTAAACCAAGTACACGCTTCACTCATCAATGTCAACTCAGCAATCCGAATTGTGGATTTGATTGGCATTTTCCAGTTTTCCATATTTTGAGTCAACTTATCAAATGCCTCTTGGAAATCACCAATAGTGTATCCATTTGAACTTACAACTTTCATTTTCATGCGACTGCCTTTCTTTGCATTTCAATTATCATCTCTAACTCAACGCTATCTGCCTTTTCATCAAGCATCTCTGATAATACCATAATATGTCCAGCGGGAATTGGACTCTCTGGTGAGTTTGTGTTTTTGATCAACTGCCGAAGCATTTGGGCAATTTCGCGATATTCAGTCATGAGGTCACCTTTTCTTTTATGGTAAATTCAACATTAGGATAAATCTCAGAATAAGCGCAAACCCATTCAGCGGCATTGCCATAACAAGTTTCAGTATTAACTAACTCATTCTCAAGAGATTTTACTTCTCCACGAACACTAGCAGTACCAGTTCCGTATATTGCAAAAGTAGTCATTTGTGAACCCTTTCTAGTGATTCTCTTTACTCTTATAAACTACGATAATTATGCTGCAATGTCAACCCTTTTATCTCTTGCCATTTCCATACGCTTGTTCATTTTCATCCAAGCATCAGGCTTCATGACGTTGGTATTGATTTTGAGTTTGAGTTTCTTTTCCTTGAAACAAGCCTTGAGATATTCTGATTGCTCTTTACCAATGAAACGAGATACCAACTTCAATAGATCAATCCGAAACTGAGTGTCATGGTGCATATTACCAGCACAATGAGCCATCTCATGAATGAGAACATATTGGTTCATTCCACCTTTGACATTCAGATCAATATTATTTCTCCAAGCGCGACCAGCAGTTCTATTGCCATACATGGTAGACAAAGCAATATGAGTAGTGTTTGACATTTTCTGCCAAGTCTTTGAGGCGAGAACGTGGTCACAATACTTTTGTGCTTCTGCGAGGTTTTTGAATTTCTTGCCAATACCATAAGTACGTTCATACTTAAACTCAGCATTATAAACTTTTGAACGATCTGAGTCACGACTATACTTGCCATGTTTACGACCAGTTTCAATAAGTGTCTGTTTTTTGTTGAGGTATGCCAAGTATGACATAATATCTGAATTATCCCAATTAAGAGATTGCAGATTTTGAGCGATTGACTTTTGGTGTGTTTGATAAATGAGCATAGGAACCCTTTCACTGATTCTCTTTACTCTTATAACTTACGATATTTAAATCAGGTTGTCAATATTATAATTTATAAATCTTAGTTAACATTTCTTCAAACTGCTCAACTTTTGTGAGTCTGTTAGGCCAATGTATATAATCTTTTTGTGGGTTTTTTTTAAGATTATTGAGTAGAGGAATTATCGCATTATACAATTTATCAATTTTATCTTGAACAGCATCAAGGTTTTCAGCAGTTGATGTAGACTTTTGAGTAAGTTCTTGTACAGCCTCTAGTTCATCTTCAGTAACTGCTGTAAATCCAAAGTCAAAAATATCATCACTCATCTTTTGTTTCCCTCAATCTTCTTGCAATATAATCGTGATAAGATTCTTGCTTTTCAGTTTGCATTTCTTTAATTTGTCTGCTTCTATTTTGCATATTTCTTATGTTCTCTCTAAAATTTTCAGTTCTCTCTTTATGATACATATCAGATAATTCTCTTAAAAATTTTGGATCAGTTTTACGTTGAGTTTTTCTTTTTATAAAATTTAACCAAGAAATAGTCATATCATGTATCATAAAGCAATCCCTTGATCTTCTACCTTTGGATAAAGTTCTCTTGGCATAGCAACAACAGGAATACGTTTTTTAGGATCATCTGAACCATTTGGTTTTTTAGGAACACACCCTATTTCTAATGGCACAAAATTACCTTCACCATATTGCCTAGATAATTCATAATACATTGTTGTACCAAGATTTTTTATATTAGCCTTTGTGTATGTTACACATTCTTGAGAAGTATTAAATTCTTTACCTTGAATAACATACGCTTGGCCATCATTTAGACTGAATAAAGAGTATAATATCCATGCAGCATAATTCATTGGTCCATGCCGCCTGGAGTAAATTTATTTCCATTTAAAATTAGACATGAAAACCCTTCACCTTTAAATATAATAGAAAAAGTTCCAGTATCTGGATTAACAAACATTGAAGTGATGCCGTTCAACTGTTTAGCATATTCTGGTGGATAATTAGGTGGTATTACAAAGGTTATTCCAAAAGCATCAAATAATTTCTTTTCTTCATATTGATCTATTATTGCCCTCATCTTTGTTGGCTCATCACATATACTTCTCATAGCAATAGGTGTAGAAGTACTAGGGTCCATTTGAGGCATCTCTTGCGGAGATTCTTTTGGAACTTTATTCTTTGAATCTTGTGCTTGAGCGGTAAATGCAGACATCGCTAAAATCAATGCCACTACTTTTATCATGATTAACTCTCCTTTAATAACTCCGCAATTCTTTTAATATAGCCATATTTTTCATCAGTTTCTTGCGCGAGTTGTTTCTTTAACATCTCTATTTCAGACGCTTGAATTAGGAGAATTTTACGATATCGCTCTGCTTCTGTATCATCAGTTAGTTGTACCATGTTAAAACTCCATGTAAAGTAATATTTATATAAAATATAAACCATCTGACTTACAATATTACGCCACGTTATTAGTAAGTCTCATCAATATTTATTACTCATACGGTATTTTTTTTCCTACTTTACGAAATCTCTTATTATAACCACGTTTGATTTTTTTAATTTGTCCCTTACTCCAGTTGTAATATTTACGAGCCTTAGTAAGAGCATCGTATTCATCACCACTTTTCAAAGGTATTTTACTCATAAGTTTCTCCAGTTTCTCGGAAAAAGTTCTCAGACCAAAATGCTTTATCATCAATCCAAATATCATAATGTTCTTTTTTACCAACACTCAATTCATGATATTTTGCACCCCACGCCATAAGTTGTCTCCTAGTAAGAGGTTCATAATCAACACCACTCACACAACCTCTTGCAGTCATATATTTTATAGTATGACCAGCATCATATAATTTGTTTACCTTTTCAATTCTATTCATCATGGGTTCATGTAATTCATAGTCTTTTTTACCATCAGGTTTTAAAACCTCATTACAAATTGTTCCATCAATATCAATAACATATTTCATTTTTTATTTCCTCATCATTTGAATTAATAATTAGGTCAATAGGCATAGACACTCTTAGAGGTGCTAAACTTTGTTTTACTGAATGATATATGTAGGCTGGCATTACAAGAACATCTCCAGTTTTTGGTGTAAATTCTATAGAACCATAATGATCTAAAAATTCAGTTTTATAACCTTTAGATGCTATCGCCCATCTTGGATCATGCAAAACTATTTGTCCATCGTCTGCCTCTGCATATAAGTAGACAACTGAAATAAAATCAACCTCTTGATGTTGATGAATTGGCATTGACCCCTTACCACGATTAATATTAAACGCAGATGAATATCTGTAATCAAAATCTTTTAAATTGATACCCAAAACCTTATCAAAATATTCACCAAAAAATCTATCCGCACAAGTTCTAAGCAGCAAATCTTCCTCTATATCAATTTGCCCAATATGCATACCCTTATCAGATTTATCACCTAAACCTTTAAAGTTTTTTCTTTTTTTATTTCCTGTTTTGGAGTCAACACTATGGGCAATCATTATATCAGTAAACAATCTATCACACTCAGTCTTAGTGATTGATGTTTTTAATATAGGTGATACCCAACAATTGTTGACCCCATTTTTAATATTTAGAGTCAAATATCACTCTCAACATATTTTTTCACCATTTCAAGTAAATCGTGGTATTTTGCAACTTGTTCCATTTCCATTTCCATTGCTTCAATAATGTCTGGATGTTCACCAACACCAGCAGCATTATGAAGATACACTTCAAAATTGGCTAGGTGTTTATCAATGTGTCCTTGAGCATGGCTCTTAAAAGATTTTATTAATAATTCACGCATCGCTTTCTCCTTATTTTATAATTCGGATAAAATTACAGTATTAGTATGATCTACATAATCATTTGGTGTAAATACTCTCACTACAGTTTCTCTTACCATTTTACCATTACGTCTTTTGTATGTTACTAGTTCTTGCCTAGAAACATTATTAGTTGCATTTTCTGTAGCAAATTTAAGTGGACTATCTTCTGGAAAAGTTTTATTGAAGATTGGATGATTAGAGATAGGATCATTCCAACCCACTGAGCGAGGTTCACTTATAATATCTTGTGCTTTTATAACCTTCATAATAATCAGTTCCTTATACTATACTTGAATATCTATACTTTTTGGTTTAACCCCCTCAACTTGTGGCATATGCATTTTTTTACCATCTGCGCCATATGTGCCAGCGTGACCTTCATATGAGTTACCCAATGCTTTTTGTGGTTGTCTCACTGTTAACTCAGTTCTACGGCGAGTTTGTTCAACTATATTCATTTGAAGTTCTTTCGCTGCTTGAGTC
>Ga0209634_1002065_pt1 | contig 14241 bp, 10 predicted proteins | sample LinPmetageLP40_FD_184043 | JGI IMG/M metagenome (GOLD analysis project Ga0209634, IMG submission 184043) | Marine viral communities from the Pacific Ocean - LP-40 (SPAdes) (version 2) | ecosystem: Environmental > Aquatic > Marine > Oceanic | place: Pacific Ocean | collected 2010-08-26
TTAAAAGCTCTAATAAGAAAAGCTTCTGGTGCTTGTGTTACAGCTGTACTGAACAAAGCAAATGTACTATTACTTCTTCTTTGACCTGTTAAATCTCTAAAGCTATTAGGATATATAGCTATCGTAGGTCTTATCTGTGCCGGAGGTAAGTTTCTAAGTTCTTCTGATTGTAAATTTAATGTAGTAGTTGGTTGGATTTTTTTAGTTAAAACTAAATCTCCACTCTCTTCTATTACTGCACAACTAGAAAGTAAAATTACCCACAGGCAAACTAATTGTTGTTTGATTCCCATCACTGTCCGTTATTGTTAGAGTTATTATTCCGTCTTCTACTTTGTATACTATTGTGTTACCTTCTAAAGTTAATGTACCACTATCAGAAGGTATCTCACCAAATAAATTTTCTACTAACTGTCTTGATAACTGTGAGTAGATTCTGGACTCCAAGTTTCTAATGAATCTTGCCAGAGTTGTATTCTCTTTGTCTCTTTCTATCTGGTCTTGTAAAGCTTTTATCTCTGCCTTAAGAGCTTCTTTACGATTAAACTCTTGATTCTGTATAGTAAGATAATGTGAGCTGGTATTATTACCGTTAAAGCTAGGGCTTTTAAACTTAAAAACTATCTCATCTGATAGACTATTAACAGCAAAAACACTTACTAGCAAACACCAAAACATAAGACACCACCAGCAGTTTCTCTCTACCTTTGCTGTGTTTTTAAATGTCGGTTTTATTTTCATATTAAATTGCAATATTAATTATTATCATAGATAAAAACATAAATCCTAATACGCAAACTTGAACTATTGAAGCTATTGTAATTTGTGTCATAGGGTGTATATCCTCTATTGTGTTAGTCTTTTCGTTGGTCTTTTTTTCCATCTGCTCTTGCTATCCTGTCTACGTCTACTTGTATTCCTAGTACTGTCCTACACATAGAATCTATTCTTATCATATCGTTATCCATTTGTCTTACTCTATCTATAAGTGCAACTATCATTCCATGTTGTGTATCTAATTTTTTATGTATGTCTGCTATTAAAGATTTAAATAATACCCATACAAGATAACCTAGACCCATTGCACCAGCTGCTGGAATACCTATAGTTTCTATAGCTTCTAACCAATCATTCATTATTTACCCTTTGCTAAACTACCACCAAAATACATACCTATTATAGCAGATACTAAGTTGGTGTCAAGTTGTGTAATTACAAGCCCTTGAAAAGTAATCCATTCAAATATTTCTCTGCCTGACCTAAACAAACCACCCGGATTCCAGTTAGTATAACCTACAGTAACACTTACATCAGGATAATAAACAGCTACAAGTTTAGGTAAAAGTACTATAGCAAACACTGATGTCAATGCTATGATTCTTCTTGTCCATGCAAATCCTTTATCTTTTAAACCGTGTTCAAGGGATTGCTTTTTAGCTTTCATATCAAACTCACCACGAGTTATAAGAAGTTTTTGTGCTTCTGCTTTAGACTTACGACTCTCAGCCCACACACTCATAACTCCTCCCAATACAGTAGAAGCTAACATAGTTATTATTTCAAATGGAAATCCCATATTAATTTATTATTAATTTACCTAACTCTTTAGCAATTTTATCTTTATCTAATTTCCATTGAGTTTTAGAATATTCTGAATCAAGTTTATTTATTTTAGAATTTTTCCAAGCTTTACTTAACATTTCATCAGTTATTCTTTCATCATACTTTCCAGCTTCTAATCTATGCATACCTTTAAAAACTTTTATAGCTGTTTCTTCATCATTTTTAAAATCTATTATTTTATCTATAGGTATATTTGAAAACTTAGATGCGTTTTTTCCATAAGTATCTTTATCTGTTCTAGAAAATTTTTGTACTATTTCTCCTAGTGTTAAACCATTATAATTTTTAGTTAAATTCATAAAGTTTGCTCTTGCTCCTGACTCAACATCTGTAAACTTAGCAAAAGTTTCTAGTTGTTTAGTAACACCATCTTTTCTTAAGCCACCTAAATTTTCTTTATCTATACCTACTACTCCTGAATATTTTGCAACGCCATCATAAGGCACAAACATATTAAATTCTTCATCAATACTTCCTAGTGACATATTTAAAGGATTATTATTTTGAATAGCCCTTGGTTCTATAGTAAGAATATTGTTTTGTTCTTCTTTTACAACAGAACCCTGAGAATATTGTTGTCTTTCTTTAGTTTCTTCAGGATACATAGAATCTATAGACATTAATATTTGTCCTGCTAATGTAAGAGGTATAGCATATTTTTTAGATATGTCAATAATACGAGCATCAAATATAACATAATTATTAGTTTTATTTTTAACACCTTTTTTTCTACTTTGATTGTCTAAATATTTCATTCCTTTTATTCCACTATCAAATAAAGCATCTTCTGCAAAAAATCTTTTATCAGTAGATTTTTTTATAAAGTCTATAAAATTTAACCCAGTTATTTTAGGTGTACCTTTTCTAGCTCTGTCTATTAATTTTTTACGAGGCTCATCGTTTAAAGCCCACGGTGGGAAACCATCTACTTCAGCTACATATTTTTTTAATTCTGTATCTTTTAACTCGTCTATAATTTCATTGACTACAGGTAAAACTTTTTTTTGATTTTTTATGTTTTTATCTAAATCAAACAAATCAGCTTTAGATGTATTAATATCAACTTCATAAATTTTACCGGGTATTTCTTTTGGTGTTATTTCTCCACTAGTAATTCTATTTATTTTATCTTGTATATTAAGAACCTCATTAGCATCTGTACTTTTTCTCATTTGTTCTTGAAGTCTTCTTCTTTCATGAAATTTACCAACAGTATTTTTATAAAACTCAGCTATGTTTTTCATGTCTGTAAAATATAAACCTCTACCATAAGCATTAACCCCTTCTCCTGAACCTCTAAAGTTTGAACTAAACTTACTAAAATCTTGAGCAGAACCATGAAATGCTTTAAACATTTCTTTACCAATTTTTCCTCCTACATTTAAACCTAGTCTAGCCATCTGGTCAGAGTAAGGTTTACTAGTAAAAGGGTCTACTCTATCAGCAGGGTTTTCTTTAGTATAAGGTACATCGTCTTTACCTGTTACTAAACCACCTGTTGAAAATAAAGTAACTTTTTCTTTTAGTATTTTTTTTCTTAACTCTGGAGTAATTATTATTGTAGGTGTTGTATCTAATTTTAAATAATCAAAAGCTTCTATAGCATCGTCCCGTCTTAATATAGGCACAGCAGCAGGATTTAAATCGTAATCAAGGGCTTCATTATCTTCCATTTCTAATTTTCTATAAACACTTACATCGTCATAGTCTAATTTCATTACCTTGTATTCACCGTTATATTGTTTAGCTAATTTTTTCATAAAGGAAGGAGCTTTTTGTTCATACAACATTCTTTTAAAAGCTTCTCCTTCTCCACTGTATCTTTGTAAAATAACATCTACAGAAGATAATGATAAACCATCTTTACCATCTTTAGCAGCCATGTACAACATTTGTTTTAGTATAGGTTTGTACCACTCACTTTTCATTGGATAGTCAGGGATTAACGTTTCAACATCTCCGTATTCACCTCTAAGTGCAGCTAAACTCAGGTTAAGTTCTTTTAATTGGTCTTGAATACTAGAAAGAGCTTCGTCGGCAGCTATAGGTTCATCAAACATTAAGTCATCTAAAGGTGCATTTATACTGTATTCTTGATGATTCATAAAACCATCATCTATAAAGTTTCTAGTGTACTCTCCTACTTCTGTTGTGTTTACGTTAAGTCGTAAACTTTTATCTTTAAAACCTATATTATGTTTAGAAGAAAACATAAAGGCTTCAGAATCAAAAATTTTATTATATAAACTATAAAATTTATTTATCTCAGGTATATCTTTTAAACTTATATCTGGACGTTTATTATATTCTTTCATAAAAGGAACTCTCATTTCTGCAAATGTTTTCATAACCTTTTTGTAGTTTTTTTTATTTATAGAACCTTGAAAACCATTATATAAACTAACATTTGTTTCCCGTTCAAAGTCTTTATAAAATTTTGATATTAATTTTTCTTTAGCTTTTACTAAACTTTCTAATCTATTTGCTTCAACATCTCTTGCTTTAGTTATTTCTCTTTGTTTAGGAGTATCAAATCCTACATCAAATCCTTTAGCCATAGTATCAGATTGTAATTCATCTATAAATTGAGTATTAAAATTACTATTATTTAAAGTAAGTAATTTTCTATCTCTTGTTAATACGTGTCCTATTTGAGTTAAATCATCAACATCTTGAAAATGAAAACGACCGTGATGAAAAAAATTCATTTCTTGTATTTTATTACCTTGTAACCCAAAAGTTATTTCTTTATAATCTGAACCACCCGGTAAATTACCATCTATATATGTTTTATATTTAGCACTATAATCTAAACCAAAATCATCTATAATAGTTTCTTCTTGCATTATACGTTGTAAATTTAATTTAGCTTCTGTAAAATTATTAGCAACATTATAATCATTATTAACTCTGTTAGTCAAATCTTTTCCTTCAATTACATATTGAAATCCTAGTTCTTCTGTTCCTACAGCATATGCATCTATGTCTAAAACTTCATTACCTTCTACAGTTATTTTTTTTAATTTTTTTAAATCTCCAGCTTTATCAAACTTAGTAGTAGCTACTCCTAAAACTTTTTCATTAAAATTTTCAAACTCTGTAGGAGAAGATTCAACAGTAATATCTTTTTCTATAAATTTTAGTTTATTACTTAAACCTGAATCAGTTCTTACAAAAGGTTTAAGTGTTATTTTATTATCTGCTACTGCTTCTACAACATCTACACCAGTAAACTCTGGGTTTAACTTAATAGTTTTTTCTATTTCTAAAAAATTAAGTTCTTCTTGTTTGACTCCTTTTTGTTTTTGTAACCATCTATATAATTTATCACCTTTTTCATTATCAGGAGAATCAAATAGTAATGTTTTAAGAGGTGTAGAATAAGTATACTCATCTTCATAATAAACTTTAGCTAATTTTTCAAACGAATCTTCATAATCTATTAGACCACCACCACCATCAAAAGCATCATCTACTTTAGAGTATATAGGTTTTAATGCTTTACCTACTTGTCCACCTATAGCATAAGGTGCTCTACTTACATCAAAAGGTTTTATAGCTCCAGTATTTTTATCTATACCACTAACTACATTAGCAATAGCCTGTGCTCCTGTTCCTATTTTTTTATCTACATTTTTTGCTATGTTTTGCAAAGGAGTATAAGGTTCTCGTATACCTGTGTACTCTTCCATAATATCTCCAACAGCTCTATCAAAAATATTTTTAGTTCCTGTTAGAGGAGCTTTACGAGCTACTGTTTCAAAAAATCCTCTGTCATAAAGAGTCATACCTATAATGTCATTTATAACAGGACCACCTGTACCTATACCAGCTACTAATGGATTTTGTCCATAAGCCATTCCTTCAAAGCCTCTTATTAAATATTCTGTTGGACCTAATAAACCAACACGTTGATAAGCTTTTAAAGTATCTCTCCAGCTTTCATCATCATCCATACTTTCTCGTTGCTCTGGAGTTGCTCTCCAATAGTTAGTAGCTTTAGCTACATTAGTAGACATTAAAACAAAAGCTGCTAGTTTAGGTGCGTTAGCAGTTGTGTCTGTAATTGTTTCTTTTGCAAAATTTCTTAGGACTGTATTACCAAAAACTGTAGGGTATCTTAAAAACTGTGTAAAAATATCTACTTTAGGATTAGTCATAAACAAAGGAACAGTAGCAAACTCTCTGCCTGTTTGTAAAATAACTCCATTTGTAAATCTACCTGCTCCTCTTACAATATCATTTTTATAAAATGCATCATTTCTAGCTTCTAAATTTATATTATCTCCGTATTTTTTATGCCATTCTAAACCTTGTTCTAAATTAATATTTAAATCGTTTAGCTCTCCTTTAAGTCTAGATATTTTACTAGTACTTAAACCGTTAGGTTTAGCTAGTTGTTTTAAATTATTTTGTATTAAATCTTTACCGGTAGAAAAAGCTGCTAGTTGTACCATCTTTGTCCAAGGTATAAGTAAATTAAATCTATAAAATCCTCTAGCTCCTTTTTTTAAAGTTTCGTTTTGTAATCCCTCACCAGATAAACGATTTGTTAAGTCTGCCATAGCCTCATCTACAGATAAGAAAACACTGTTCATTTCTTTAGTTATCTCAGAGTCACTCATTTTATGTTTTTCTTTTAACATTTGACCCATCTCTCGACCTAAGATTTGTCCTCCGTTTGCGACACCTTCTTGCATTCCTCTAACTGCAGAAGATATAGGAGCTTTACCAAGTGTTATAAAAGCTTCAGACAAAGAAGATACAGTAGCTAATGGTAAGTAAGCCATAGCATTTGCTAGTTTAGTTCCGTCATAAATAGCTTGTGCAGTTTCACTTGTAAAATAATCTACTTGTCCTGTCACAGATTTATAAACATCTATAAGATTTTGTTGGTCTCTAGTACTTAAAGTTCTTCCAAACTTATCAAGGTCTTCTTGTATAGGTTTAATAAATCTATCTACAAATTGTTGTTCATTAGATTGTTTAAAATATAATAAATTACCTGCTTCTGTTTTACCACCTATCTTAACATCAGAACCTTGGCTTAAGAAATGTTTTTTATGTTCTATAGTTTTGGCAGCATTCATAAGATAATTAGTAGTAACACTGTGTAAATCATTATCTAAAAATTCTGTAAATTTATTATCATCCAAAGTATCAAACTTACGAGCTTGAGTTAATAAACTTGAATGAGAACTATACAATTCATTTTGTTTGTTTAACATTGATTTAATAACATCATCAACTTCTGCTTCTGGAACAATTTCATCATCAATTAATTTCTGTCTAAATACAGCTTTATTAGCTTCTATAGCTTCTCTATTCCAACTACGAGGGAAATAATTTTCAATATCATTTATATTTATTCCTGCATCGTTAGCATCCTTACGTATAAAATCAAAAAATACTCTTAGGTTTTCTGCAGTTTTTTTAACAGTTTGAGAAGCTCCTTTAGAATCACCACCTCTCATAATAGTTAATACTTTTAATCCTTCTTCTGGAGAGATACGTCCTATTTTATATAAGTCTTCAACGGCTGCTTCGTATCCTAGTTTATAATTTCCTCTTCTAAATGATAAATCTTCAGCATAAGAATATCCTAATCTTGTTTTAGATTTAGCTACTAAACTTTTGCTAAACTCTGAAGTAAGTTTTTGACCTAACAATCTAGCATTAGGAGAAAACTCTGCGTCTGTTTTTAAAATCCAAGCAGGACTAGCTATGCTTTTAGCTAGTATTTTATCTTTTCTTTTTCTTGCTCTATAAAGTAAATCACTACCTGCTTCTTTTCGATAACCATCTTCACTATAAAGTCTTTGCAACCTGTCTTCAAAAAATTCATCTTTTCTTGCAAGACCTCCAAAGACACCACCTGTTAAAGCACCTATAGCTGTAGTAGATATTAACTCTGGATTAGAATATACCTTACGAATATTAGTATTTAATTCTGTTGTTTGTCTAAAATGATTATCTAAACCTGACCAAGCTCCAACCTCAAGAGCAGTTAATCCTGCTGTTTGTAAAGGTGTAACTCCTTTAGAAGCATTGCTTAAAGCAATATTTTTTAAACCTTGATTAGCTGTAGTAGCTACTGCTTGTCTACCAGCAAAAGAACCTCCTCCAGTAATAGGAGCTAATAATAAAGCTGCAATAGCTGTAGGGTCTGTAGCTATATCTACAGCTGCATTTTGAACAAGCCCTGCATATTGTTTCAAGCTTCCCATATCTGCTTTATCAAAACGGTTTCTTAAATATTTGTAATCGTTTTTTTGTTGTTCAGTAAATTTATTGCTTTCCATGGCACGTTGCATACCACTATACAAATTAAAATCAGAGTCTCTTAAGTATTCATAAATATCATTAGACTGTTCTCCTACTGAAGATAAAAATCTTTCTGTTACTTGTTGAAATTCTTCATTATTTTCTAAATCATCAAGAGTATAATTTCTTTTTAACTTAGATGAAGAGCCTATATTATATATAGCCATCTACTATCCTTCGTCTTCGTCTTTATCTAAATCAACTATAGGGTAAGGTCCATCATCTTTTGGAGCTTCACTAAAATATATCCAAGCACCTACAACACCATAACCAACTTTACCTATTCTTGTTCCTATTCCCGGAAGAACACCAGACTGTACTACTTTAGTTCCTGCAAGACTTGATAGACGTTTCATAAATGCTAATGTATCAATATTTCCTTTTGCATTCATGCTCTTAAAAACAGCTCTTTCAATACCAGACATGTTTTTTAAAAACAATTCTCTTCCCCTAGGATTTTTTGTAGGGTCTGCAAACTTAGTAGCTTTTTTTATAAATGTACTTATTGAAGGACTTTGTAAAATTTTATTGCCTATTTTAACTGCTGCCAGTGCAGTACTCTTACCTACAACTTTTACTCCTATAGTTCTAGCTAGACCAACTCCACCAGCAAAAATAAGAGCATCCATTGCATCGTATTCATCACCAAATAAAAATTCATTTACAGAACCAATAACAGGAATGTCATTTACTTTTTGTGCTATTGTTTTTTCTTCTTGTGTTTTTAAACTACTATTATTATTAGTAGCTACTTTATTAAATTCATTAGGAGGAACTATATCATAAACAGTATCCATTATACTATAAATAGCTGCCATCTCTTCTTTTTTTTGTGAATCAGGGCTATCAGAAGTAGCAACTACATTAACTAATCTATCTCTCATTTGTTTTAATTCATAAGGTACAAATACATCAGACTTAACTTTTTTAATACTTTCAGCATATATTTGTATTTTATCTGTATCTAATGAACCTTTTGAAAAATCAATATCAAACATAGATGGATTAGTATCTATCTCAGAAGAATCTTGACCAACTGCATATTTTGTAGCTATACCTAAAGCTCTGCTTTTTGGTATACCATAATTATTAATTAAATTATCTTGTATAGTTAATACGCTTTCTGTTAAAAGAGTAGGGAAATGTTTCTTCATATATTTAAAATTGTCTTCAAATTCAGCATCATTAGCTGACTCGTCTTTAGCCCATTCAGTTATTCTAGCTTGACCTATTGAAAGAGCTTGTGCACTATAAACTTTTGGTGCGTCTTGCTTTGTAGATTGTGTTGTAGGTTTAGGTGGAGAAAGTTGTACAGGTTTACCATCAGAACTTATAGCAGTACTAATCATATAATTTGTTACTGTTGTTTTACCGTTTACCATTGTAGTTGATGGTGATATAGTTATATTAGCATTTTTAAAAGCTATAAGGTCAGGGTTATTTACTATATATTTTGAAAGTTCATCAATAGGATTTCCACCAGAAGCAAACTCTTCAAGAGCTACTTTAACATTAGCAAAGTTTTCTCCTAACATACCATTAAGAGTTTTTTGTTTTGCTATTTTATCTTCTTCACTTAAAGTTTCTTCATCGTGAGATTGAAAAACTTTCTTAATACTATTGCCTAAAAACTCTCCTACATTTCTAACAGGTTGGTCTTGTTCTCTGCTGTAAGCTATAAATTCAGCTGGACTCATATTAGGAATTTTAGAGTGAGCATCTATTAAAGCTTGATAGCGTTCTAAATTACTTTCATCATTTGAATATTCTTTAGCTATATTGTTTATGCCATCCATAAATTGACTTATATCATAACCTTCTCCGTATTTTTCTTGTGTATAAGCTATTAATTTATTTTTAGTTTCACTTTCTAATATATCTTTGTCGTTTAAACCATCTTGAACATATTGATTATATTCTTTATTAAAAACAGTAGAATTTTCAAGACTACTTATATAATGACTTCTAGCTAGAACTCCTTCGTTTTGTAATTTATCTGCTTTCTTGTTTAGAATATTATCTCCAACACCTATTAACTTATCTAATACTAATAAATTTCTAGAAAATTTATCTTGGTCTTTAGCTGTTTTTTCTTTTCTAGCTCTAACATCAGCAAATTGTTGTTCTGCAAAATCTACTCCACCATCATCATAAAATTTCATTACATGTCTCCTTGGGCTAATAAGCTTTGTTGTTCTTGAGGCTCTTCAGTTTGTTGAGGCTCTTCTTTACTTAATAAACTAGTAGGTACTTCTATCTTATTAATATCATCCATAATTTCTTTAGGTAAAGCTCCTGCTGGAATTTTAGATTCTTTTGATATTTTATTCTGTGCATATTTTTTTAAGTTATTAGCTTTCATAACTGCAATATCATCTTCATCTTCAGGTTGTATATCTTCTTCTTCATCACCATTTATACGATAGTTGATGTTTGCTTTTTCTGCTAAAGCCATTAGTGAATAAATAGTAGGCTCAACTAACATCATTAATAAATCAGGATTCCACTTACCTTCTTGAAAGCCTGTTTGTAAAACTTGTAATGCTATGTCGGTTAAAGGAACTCCGTCTCCTATTCCTTTCATAAGAGGTACAAAAATTTCTTCTTCTAATAGTTGACCAGTTATAAAATTTAAAGCTTTTCTAAAGTCTGTAAATTCTGGTGGTCCTTCCCAAGCGTACCTTTGGTCTGGGTCGTTAGTTAATGATTGTCCCGGAATAGGTTTACCTGTATTTGCTAACGCATCTATTCCTGCTTGGTTATATTTTTCTACCATAATTTATCCTGTATATCTTAGTTCTGAAACTCTTTTAGCATAATTATTATCTCCACCACTAAACACTTCTTCAGTTAAAAAAGGAGCTGCAAGACTAGCTGCAGCACCCCAACTACTTCCTCCAGACATGTAAGAATTATTACCTGCTGTAAAATCTACTGTATTAAATTGTCCAGTTCTATCATATCCAGACATGTTCATTACATCAAAATTAGTACGTAAAACTCTTTGTGTAGGAGGGTCTCCTGCTATACTCATTGATACTTTAGAAGCAACTCCTGACAAAGCTCCACTTGTTATAGAATCAGCTAGTTGAGCAGGGTCTGTAATTCTATTAATAGTTTCTTTATATGTTTTAGAAGCTATATCTTTTCCTTTAGCTAATAAATTTAATTGTTCTTTTTCTACAACAGTACTACCAGTTGGAACAGCTTCTGATACTTTTATTCCTTTAGGTAGAGCAGTGTCAGTTATGTCAGTAGGTTTAGCAAATACAGAAGCTCTATCAGGACTCAACACTAAACCTTCACCTTTAATAAAATTAGTAGCTCTGTTAAAACCATTGTCTATAGCTTTAGTTACAGTGTTGTAAGCATTACCCACGGCAGTAGCTCCGGCATGTATAGCACCAGCAGCTTTATGTAAAATACTAGTACCTTTTGCTGCATAAGTACCTAGTTGACCTAACATACCTGAAGCAAACTGAGGCATAAATAACATAAAGCCAATTTGACCTAGTATACCTAGTTTACCAAAAGCTTTACCAAACTTCTTACTTAATTTTTTAATTCCTTTACCTATTTTTTTAATTGTTTTTCTTAAAAATCCCATACTATTTTCCTATGTTGTTATTCCAAATAATCTATCGACTGTACTTGATATGTTATTAAAGTTAGTTGACCAATTTTTAGCTACGTCTCCTTCAGCACCTGCAGCAGCTATCATAGCTTGTACTTTTCTTGTAGCAGTATCATTAGCCCATCTAAAATTATAATCTGCTTGGTCTCTTAATTCTTGCCATAAAAAAGCTTGAGCTTGTGAAGTCATACTAAAAGCCATCTTAGCGTTCTCTTGATTAATAGCATTAGAGGCTGCAGTGTCTGCTAAGTTTGCTCTTCTTCTCCAATCTACATTTGATTGTTGTATTGCTAAAGCATTTTGTGTATTAAACTGTTCTCTGTTAAAGTCTATTTGCTCATTAAACTGTCTTGTTTGATTTATGATAGAAGCATTAGCTTTATTAATATCTGCTTCTCTACCAGCTCTACGAGCTTCAGCAGCATTGTTTTGTTGTACATTAAATTGGTCAGCAGCATTTAATTGTTGTGTATTAAATTGTTCTGTTTGAGTTTTTAAGTTTGACATAAACATATTAACTTGATTTTCACTAGTAGCTTTAAATTGTCTACCAGCATTAGTAGCAGCTTGATTACTTAATAATCTTTGTTGTTCTTGTTGAGCTTGTATTACATTTGACTGTTGCTCATTAGATATATTTTGCATATCTACAGATAAAAAAGCTTTAGCATTTTCTATTTGAGCTTGTTGATTTAAATTAGCTTCAGCTATATTAGCTTGAGACATAAGAACAGCATCTTGTATTGCAGCTTGTTGTTTGTTACTAGCATTTGTAAGACTAACAGATTGCATAAATTTACTGTTAGATAATTCAGTTTGTTGGTCAGCACTAAACTGAGCCATATTAAGATTAAATACTTTATCAGCATTACTAAGAGCTGTTTGTTGTCTTAGTTGAGCATTTTGAATTTCTACTTGTGCTTCTATAGACTTTTGTTGTCCTACACTTTGTTGTATAGCTTGTGCATTGCTTTGTGCTAAAGGTACAGCACTTTGAATAATAGCATTAAATAAATTATCTCTTCCAACACTAGAAGCAGTTAAGCCTCTTCTAGCTAACATAGCTTCTACATTAGCAACAGCTGGTTTAGCCCAAGAAGGAATTTCTCCATTCTCCATACCACTTAATAAACTATCTAACTGATTAGATACTAAAGCTTCTTGAGGTAATCCTTCAATGATTCCTCTTTGTTCTTCTGTAAAATCTGTAAGCCTAGCCTCTAAAGCTTCAGGGTCATTAGCTAACTCTGCTATATCTTCTTCTGATAAACCTGCATTTCTTAATTGTTTTTTAGCTCTAGTAATTCTAGGTAAAGATGTTCCTGCAACTTGTGCAGCACTTGCTTTAGCTTCGTCACTTAGTGTTCCTACTATTCGTGCTGCTAATGCTCCCGGTTCTATTTCTACTTCTGCTGCATCTATAGGTGCAACTCTATCAACACCTACTGCGTCTGCTAACGCTTCATCTCTTACTTTACCTTCTGCAACTTTTACATTAACATCTGTATCAACTGTATCTGCATCATATGAACCAGCAGTAATAGGTTCTGGTTCTTTAACTGTAACAACATCTTCCATTTGTTGTACAGCTTCTAATCCAACCTCATCTATAGTTTTAGGATTAACTCCTTTTCTTTTAGCTAATTCAATGTTTTCTACTGTATAGTCTTCTCCTTCTTTAACAGGAACTAATTTTGTCTCTGGAATTACACCTTCAGGAATATTACCTGCAGCTCTTTCTTCTGCAGTTCTTCCTGCTTGTGTCATTCTTTTAGCTCTTTCTGCATTAAATTGGTCTGTAGAGCCTGTAATTACATTAGGGTCTGGTTGTATAGCCCAGTTTGTTCCTCCCCAAACATAAGTAATACCTCCTTCAACTTTAGTATCTCCTATTTTAGGACCAGATTTATTTTGATTACCACCCGGAACTCTACCACCACCCGGACCTTCTCCCTTACGTGGACCGTCTCTTTCAGTATTAGAAGTAGTATTTAAATTTCCTTCTCCCATTCTATCTACAGAAAATCTAAAGTTATTGTCAGCTTCATCAACTGGTATTTTAGGAAAAGTACCTTTAGGATTTGTAGGAACTGTAGGATTTATTGGACCATCATTAGTACCACCTTCAGCTAAAGCTACTCTACCACCCTTAGACATGTCTACTCTACCACCCGTAGTATACATTTGTTTATATTTTTTTAATTTTTTATTATTTTCTTTGTTCATTTATAATACCTTATATGTATATTTTACTTGACTTCAAAGAGTTTGTCAAGCTTTTCTCCAATTTTTTCTATTCTATCCATGAGGATTCCCATGTCATCTTTTAATTCTGTTTTGGTGACGTACTCTTTAGCCATTTCTTCACGAGTTTTATTTAAGAGTATATCGATTCGTTTAGCTTCTGAAGCGTTTTGTCTAATACTAAATAAAACCGGTGCGAGTACTAGAGTTATAAAGATATTCCAGAATAAGTATGGAGTTAATTCCATAATGTTTTTTAACTGTTGTCAGTTATATAAGTCTTACCAGTTGTAACTGCTGCAACGTGTGTAGTTTTTAAATTACTTGCTGCTCCTGCTACGTCTGGAGTATCGTTACCGTCTACAGGTGCATAAGTTAAAATAAGTTCTAAGTGGTCTACGTTCCTTTGTACCATT
>Ga0209634_1002066_pt1 | contig 14237 bp, 19 predicted proteins | sample LinPmetageLP40_FD_184043 | JGI IMG/M metagenome (GOLD analysis project Ga0209634, IMG submission 184043) | Marine viral communities from the Pacific Ocean - LP-40 (SPAdes) (version 2) | ecosystem: Environmental > Aquatic > Marine > Oceanic | place: Pacific Ocean | collected 2010-08-26
TACCGACCATACCAAAGGTAGTAGTTACCATTTGGTTAGGGGCAATAGATACGCCCATAGTGGAAACAGTTTGACCTGTAAACAAACGAGCCTGATCAATGTCAGCAGAGTAGTCTTCAATCGAAAAGTACTTAGGTGCTGTACCTACAATCAGGGTATCATTTGATCCTACGTTTACAAAAGTATTAAGCATGACTGACTCAAGGAATGGGTCGAAGTCACCTTTACGAAGGTCAACTACAATATCACCAGCAGACTGTTTGTTACCGTGACGTTCATGGCGAGGCATACGGTCAGCTTGGATATCAGTACCAGCAACCAAGTCTTTAGTTAAGTTAAGACCGTGTGAAGTAAATGGGATGTTCTGGAAGTTACCAGAAGGGGTAGTTCCAAATGTGGACTCAGTGACATAGCTTAGGCTAGATCGTGAACCCTGTGCGAAGGTAGGCATGTGTTATTCTCCTAATTGTATATGTACCAGCCGATATTAATCGGGATGTAGTACCAAGGTGTATCCAAGAAGCCTTGCTGTCTTTCGGCATAGTCTATTGATACGTTAAAGTTGTTTAGTGATACGTCTGTGGCAGCTTCAAAGTTCTCTATTACAGTGTTAGCGATACCATCAGCAGTTGCTGGGCCATTACCCTCTGGACAGTACACAGTGACTGAATAGATGCCACCATAACGCTGAGAGGGGTTTAAGCCTCTTACAGCAGGTACACGTGTGACAGGAATATAGCTAGACTTAATGAAGCTAGTACCAGTTGTGGGGTCGTAGGGTACATTGTCGAAGGCTATTGGAGGTATGCCAGCTATGTTAGCTAACTTGCTTTCCAAAGCGGCTCTAATGTCTGAATGAATACTAGCCAAGGAGGAACCTCACTCTTGCAAATACTTTATAGGCTGGGGTCTTACCTAAACCGTCTTCTACTGCACGGGAATGTTTAGACCTATTCCTAAGTACAAAACCATCAATCAAACCTTTGCCAAGGGCTTCTATATCTGCGTACAGGTTGTCCCTAGCTAAATCTCTGTGGGCTTGCGGATTAGTAGACTTCTTCCTAGCACCCTGTAGCTTCATACGACCACCACTAGCACCTCTAGGCTTAATGGAAAAGGACTCTACATATGCACCAGAGTAGACAGGGGATATGTCTTGTCTTACAACAGTGTCAGCTATCTGTTTAGCCTTAGCTTTAACTTGCCTAGAAGCAGCCTTGTTAATCTTTTCTTCTATAGACCTAAAGGTTGCTTGGGTAGCTGGTGGGAGTCTAGCCATTATTCCCTCACATCACAGATGTAACATATTGCAATACCATTAGAGAAGATAGTAACAACAGAAAGAACATTAACTGTGTCTCCATTACCTGTTATCTGATCCTCGTCATCTGGCACTACAGCTAGGCTAGAAGCGGAAATAAGGCACTTACGAGTACCCCTGCGTATCTCATCAATGTTACCAGCTATACCATTATCATAGTTGTAGAAGTAACCAGTAAAGGAGTAGTCAGTAGTCGCTGATCCAGTAACAGTACCATTGGCAGGATTATACGTGCCAGAGGTAGTCACCTTATTAAGTGTAAGGGGTTCACCAAACCTATTAACTAAGTTCAGTAAGTCATATGGTCTAAACGACATGTTAACCTACCTTAGTCATACGATGAGTTGTAGTCTTCACCATTATAGCTTGGTGGGTTCTTAAACCTGTCTCTGCGGAAAGAAGGCTTTATACGATCTGTATTCTCTCTCACAGCCTGTACGGAGGTCTTAGAGATACCACCAGCGTAAATGCCTATGTTACCACCAGCAGTCTTAGCTTGGTACTCTAAGGTGTCTGCCAGTGACATATACTGTTTAGCTAGGTCAGAGTAGTCAGCACTTAAAGCACCGTCTAAAGCTGTTGTTACCTGTCTTGAGTACTTAGAGGCGATAGTCCTAGCTGACCAACTAGCAGTATGATAAATAGAGTTACCGTTCTGGCCTAAACCAAAGGTTACTTCTTCATCTTGTAGCTGTTGGTCAGCAGTGTCAGTATCACCTACTAGGAGCCTAACAGAGTTAAGACGTTGGGCTGCATCTGCCGTTCCAAGATTTGTTGGGTCATATGTCCACCCCATCGTCTACTCCTCAGTCTTCTAATATACCGTCTCTTATTTCAAAGAACTTATCTTCGATCCATCTGTTGTTGCGAAGGTAACTTCTTAGTAGTGCGCGTTGTTTAGCATCTATCTTAGACTGCTTAACTTTCTTTTCGGTGTACTCTGTATTACTGTTAGTGTTAGCTTTTACTTCTGCGTTAAGAAGTCCTATCAGCTTGTCTAGTTGTGGGCCAGCTAGTTCACTTAGCCTATCTCCAACTTTAGCTTGTTTCTCTAATTCTCTATTGTGGTGGATAAAGCCTTGAACATACAAACTAGCTACGGCATCTGATCCTATGCCACGATTTAGCCAGTTATAGTGGTCTTGGGTTTCCCACTGTTTACCGTCTGAGGTAAATGATCTCTTTACGAAAACAGGCCAGTCTATCTGCCAGCCAAGGTATGAAGGGTGCATTGTCGGGGTATCCTATATAGTGTAAGGTAGGGGACACCTAAGCCCCCCACCAAGGTACATTTATTGTACGATGTCTTTAAAGAAGTAGCCCAAGTCTGCGCCAACAACTTTCATGTCGTAAGACATTTTAACTTGGATATGCTCAGCGATTTGCTGACGCTTCAGTGCATCATCCGAGAAGGATTCAACAGTGATACCCAAGTTGTTTGCACCGGGAATGTTGTTCCAAGCGAATGTCATACCAGCAGCAGGGGTCATCAGACCAGCACTTGAAGGTGTGTGACACAACAGAGCATGTTTACCACCGATAAAGGCGTTGGATTCAGCAGCACCCTCAACAGCAGTGTTATTAACAGCTTCCATGACGAAGAAGTTCTCTACTTCAAAGATTTCAGCCAGCTTAGCGTCTGTGATCAACGCTGGGTTAGATACAGTGGAACCACCATTCAAACGTGCCAGAATGTCTGGGTGATTGATGAGTTCGTCCCGTGTTACCTTACCAACAACCATAGTGTTTGGCTTGTAGCCGCCCGACTTGAGTTGCATATCACGACGAGCATCAGTTACATTGACAATAGGTGTTGAGTTGGTGTAGTCATTCCAGAAGACAGGAGTACCTGCACCAGAAGCTGCACCAGTGACCTCAGTACCCCAAACCCCAGTGCTGAAGAATGTTGTAGCAAAGTTCTCTTCGCGGTGGATCATTAGGCGCATTGCCAGAGTTTCAGCACCAGCAGAACGGATGTTCAGTACTTCGTCTTCGTTAGCGATAGTCTGCTCATCGAAGTCCATTCCAAGTCCGTATACATCAGCGAAGTAGCTGCTGTTGGAAATGGTCATGCCGATACGGTTAACCTCAGTACGTGGCGCAAGTTTCTTTACGTCACCAGTGCGGTTCATGTTGGCACGGTCATAGATGTAGTACTTGTCAGACTGACGAGCAACACCTACAGTTGGAAAAACCTTATCAGCAATAAAGTTTTCTTGTGTTTGTGCATACGCCAGTGTCAAGTTAGACAGAGGCATGTCGATATGCACTTGTGATGGAGTTAATAGTGGCATAATAGTTATTCCTTATTCTATGCTAACTTAAGCAGCAGCGTTGCCGCCTTGAATGAGTTCAATAGCAATGATCTGGTTGGTGACACCAGCTTCAGTTGCATAACCCATAATGATGTCGGTAGAAGCGGCGTCTACAGCCAAACTGCCTGCATCAATACCAACAGCACCACCAGCGGTAACAGTGCCACCGCATTTTACCATAGTCTTACCTTGGACTACGACAGTTGCAGCGTTATCTTCTAGTGCGCCTACCAGACATACACCAAAGGCTTGTTCGCCATTACCAGCAGGAACTACTTCAGCATTTGTATCTAGTTTAACGAATTTGAATTGAGCAGCAGAAAGGTCTGCCCCTGCGATTACAGTACGGGTGTCCCGTGATTGCATAACAGCCATGTTTATTCCCCTTTATAGGATTTAGTGATTAGAGCCTTGCCTTCGTCGGTCTTAGCTATAGCAGCATAAGCCAAAGCATGTTCGCTCTTTTTCATTTTGTTGGTGTCCATGTAGGACTTTACGAGTGCGTCAAGTTTGTCAGCGGCAGTCGAAAACTCACCGTCAGCATCAGATTTACCCAGTTCAGTCATGCTTTCGTCAAATACCTTATCGGCAGCTTTGAGTGCTTGCATTACTGTTTCTTCAGCTTCAAACTTGCTAACCAATGCTTTGGCTACTTCAAGGTCGAAGTGTGGAAGTTCTGCTTCTGCTTTCTTAACCAAGATAGCGTCTGCTTTAGCAACTTCTGCTTCTTCCAGTGCCTTAAGGATAGGCGCAGGGATGTCAGCTTTGTTGATTTGTTCGTCACCGTAAGTCACAAACTCAGGCTCAACCATTTTCTCAATAGCGTCTGCCTTAACGATGTAACCAGCTTCTTCTAGGGCTTTGCTAAGACGTTCAGCCTCTGCTTTAACTAGGTCTAGTTCCGCTTTAAGGGTGTCTACCTCATCCAATGGACCTTGGTATTCTTTTTTCATGTCCATGTTATACATTTTCATGGCTTCATCCTCGGACATACCTTTGTCCATATAAGGCTTCAGCTTTTCTTTCATGTCATCAGACATTTTTTCTACTTCGTTCTCCATAGTTTCTCCCTCGGAGTTGTCCCGCTTATATAGAGAGACCATTGCTTGTGCGTTAGCTGGACGATCAACCAAGGACAGTTCCTCTAACTCAAGCTGTTTAAGTAAATTAGGCATCATAAGATTCCTTGGTTGCACGACCACCTATTGAGAAGGCCGCAAGTTCACCAGATTTGACCCTAGCCCAAACGTCATCATTGTAGACTTTAAACGCTACAATCCAACCTTCTCGGTCACTCTGGATGCCAAGGGATTCACCAATCTCTTTAGTGATAGGCATTGAGTGGATAACCGCCCCAATCTGATCCCCTTTGTGCATTTCTTTACCGACACGTATATGTTCCATGAAGTTGTTCACGGCTTTAACAAGTGTGTCTGGTTCAATAATATCTCCTTGGCGATCAATAACAGGTTCGCCTTTTTCGGTAACGACTGATGCCCAACCATAAACGAGACGCTGTTCTTCGTCGGCTTTGAGTATCTGTCCTTCAATGTTTGTTTTTGTAAGTTCTGACACCGAGGTTCCTCCCTCCCACATTCTACAGGACCAGTATCCTGCCGTTGTTTTGTCCTTCTTTGAGTCGCAGTTATGCCTTGCACGGAAGTTGGCCCTAGCTTTCGGGTCATCCCTGCGTATCTCCATGTTGGGGTCTCCGAAAGCCACACGCTTGATCTTTCCTCCGCTTTGTACGAAAACTTCAAACTTCTTATTGCCGCCTTTAATACGACGAGGTTTGTTTAAAGTAACTTGCTCTCCCTGATACTCAGCCTTTGTTACAGAGTGGTATTCAGCATGGCTTTTTCCGGGCATGTAACCAACCTTACCGTCTTCATAAACATGCCTGTGAGTAGTACCCTTTAAACCCAACTTAACACTTCTTGCCTTAGCTTCAGCTTCAGTAGAAAATACATCCTCTACTTTTTCTACGTCAGACTTCTTACTGCTAGAAGCGTGGGAAGCTGGCAGTAGGTCTTTGTCGTGCTTAGGAGACTTAGAGCCTGAGACAATACGGAGAAAGCTGTTTACTCTAGCCATAGCCCATTGTTCAGGAGAACTGACATTAGGTCTTACACTACTGGGGTTCGTCTTATATGCACCAATGCCTCGACGATAAACAGCCTCTAGCATAGAGGTCGTTACCTTATGCTTAGATTTGGCGTTATGCTCTTTTACTTTATTAGCTATTCCTGCTTTAGGCATTATACGCTCCTACAGCGGAGTATGACACTTCTCTGAAGTATTGTTCCTTGGCTTGTGGTAATAGTGCAGACAAATGTGTAGTCTACCCTATCTGTACCACCAGCAATGAAGATAACTGCTACCTTACCAACAGTAGACTGAGAGATGTTCTGTATGCCATCTATGTGTGCACCACCAGAACCAAAAGTCATAGTGTTACCAGCGGCTAGAGGAACTTCTGTAGCATACCTAGTTGACCGTACAGACCAAGCAACATTAGTAATGGTAAGGGTGCCAAGTGCAGAGGTCCAATCAACACTGTAGTCTAACAGTTCATCGGGGTCTTTATTGGGCCAAACTAAACTCATATCTTATTCCTAATGCCTCTACGCTGCAAGTTTTCTAGCACCTGCTATTGGGAACACTTTCCTACTCGCAAGAGCCTCTGGTATCACGTTCCTAGCTATTTCAAAGTTCTGCGCTAATGTTTCAAAGTCTACAACTATACCATCTACAGAGACGTTACCGAGTGAGTTAGTTAAGTCAAACCCTGTAAGTGGTACTACTCTTGTAGTAATAAGGCTTACAGTAGGTGCATCACCAACCTCAGTTGTTAACTCTTGTCCACTAATGTCTACGTCAGCTACACTTAAAGCTACTACGTTTCCTAGTTGCGCTTCCATTTCCCAAGGGTACAACAAAGCACTTGGGTTTCTTGAAGTTCGTACAGCGGTAACTTCACCTGTAGCTTCTACACCTGACACTTGTACTAGGTGGTTTACACTATCAGTTGCGATAGGCATACCTTGGAAGTTAGTTAACTCTTGTGTAGCTTCTGAGCCTGATATACCCTGTACAACAGATTCATTGTCTAATTCGCCAAGTTCTAGGGTGTGTTCATAGCCAGCTACGACTTGTAAAGGAGACCTGTTAGCTAAACCGTCTGACTCTAGTATACCTTCTGCACCAGTAGTTATTGCAACGGCAGGGTCATTAATTGGAGCCTTAGTCTCGCCAGTAGCTTCAACACCAACTATGGTCCTAGAAATAGGGGTGTTACCTAAGTTACCAACAAAAGTAGACGGACCAAAACCAGATATGCCTTGTACTACAGAAGTGTTACCTAGGTCTTCAGTCTCGACTGTATTTTCAAAACCTGTTGATATAATTGTAATAACAGGGTCGTTATCTAACTCTTCAAGTTCTAGTGACCTCTCAAAACTGTCAGTAACCTCTGTTATTACAGGGACATGCGGCATCCGAGTAATTTCTAGTGTGGCATCTACACCACTTATATCAACAAAGGCGTGTACAACGACAGATAAGGTTCCGTTTTCTGTACTTAAGTCAAAGCCTGTTATGCCTTGGTTAAAGTCAACAGACCCTACAACAGACCCTATTTCACCTGTAGATTCTACACCATCTACATAAGCTACTTTAGCTACACCTACAGCACTAACTTCTGTGGTTAGTTCTCCAGCAGACGTTACCTCTATAACACGGGTAAGTCCTGTAAGGGGTAAGGTTCCTAACTCTGCTGTGTGTTCTGGTAGGACGTAAACACTAAAGTAAGCCCCTATAATAAGGGTTACAGGCTTAATATCGTCTTCTGCTGTAAGGTCGAAACCTGTTAGAGACACAGAAGCTGGTTGACGTGCTATAGGTTGGTCAGTGACCTCTGCTGTAGCCTCTACACCAGTAATCTCTTGGGTAGGTTGTTGTACAGTAGTAAAGCCAGTTACACCTACTTGTCCTACTGCCTGTACACCAGTAACGGGTGCAATAATGACGGGTATTGCTGCATCCCCTGTACTAGCGAGGGTTGCGCTGGAAAGAGGGTTAAAACCTAACATTATAGATCATATTCAAAGACTTTGGACGACGATCTGCCTGTAAGAAACATTTTACCCCCGCCAAATGCTAAGCCTTGTGCTCGGCCTAACTGCGACGCAACGCTAAAATAAACATTGTCATAGCTGGCGGTACTTACATCGAAACCAGTGGAAAGACCGTATTGGTACACTTTGTCATTAGCATACCCAACCATGTACATTTTCGTTCCGCTGTTGTTAAACGCTAGTGCAGAAGGGTCGGCATCTTGCGACGAAACGCTGAAACTGACATTGTCATAGCTGGCGGTAGACAAATCAAACCCGCTGGAACAAGAATATTGCTCAACCAACCTGTTCACAGAATTGACAACAAAAAATCGAGTTCCATCCGTGCTGAATGCTAGTCCCAGTTCATAATTGTTAGCCTGCAACGTGAAACTGACATTGTCATAGCTGGCGGTAGACAGATCAAAACCACTTGAAAGAGAATATTGAAACACACTCCCATTATCTTGACCCAAAATAAACATCTTTGTACCGCTAGGGTTGAACGCTAGCTCTTGGGGCTGACCATCTTGTCCCGCAACGCTAAAGCTCACACTGTTATAGCTGGCAGTAGACAAATCAAACCCGCTGGAAAGAGAATATTGAAACACAGTGTCGCTGCTGTACCCCACGATGTACATTTTAGTTCCGCTAGGGTTGAACGCGAGGGAAGTCACGTTAGCTTCTTGCGCATTAATGCTAAAATTGACATTGTTGTATGTTGCGTTTGCGATATCAAACGGGAAAGATAGTAAGATTTCAGACGTCGCTACTGCAGTTTTAATTCCATCACTTGCTTTTAGACGAAATTTAAAACTGCCGCCGTTTGACGTGCTTTGCGAACCAATGAGTGACACAACTCCTGTCGTTTGATTAATGGTCGGCGCAGATGCTAGTTGCGCAGGTAATGACGAATCTGTATACACCGTTGCGCCGCTAAAACCGTCCCATGAATAGCTTATGGGGAAACCGCCCTCGTCAACTGCCAATCCAGTAAGTGTTACGCTTGACCCATCGCTTGCCAAAGAGAGTGAGGCTGCTGGGGGTGTCGTGAACCGAGGCTCCACGTTACCTGTAAAATCCTCTGCCGCCATAGTGACAAATATTACAGCGTCTGCACTACAGGTGATTGCTGCGTCACTATTACTACTTTCTGTAACGGTACGAACAAGAGTGGTGCCAGAGGCAGTGTACACCCCTGTACCAATCTCCCAATCATCCCCATCTTCTATGGTATAGCGTAGAATATCTGTGTCTGATATCCCTGCATCTGCAAAGGTTTGATAGCCAGCAACAGCGGTGCCAAGGGTTATATCCCCTGCACCACCACTAGCTACTGTCATCTTGGCTCTGTTGACTAGCTTTACCATGATAAGTTAGTTCCTAATAGTTTAAGCGATACGGAGGATAGCGTTGTTGCTGTCTGGTGTGGGGAACTGTACGGTAAAATCACCAGCAGTAGCACTAACAGTACCACCAAAGTCGAAAGTAGCGATTACGTTATTGTCTGAAGCACTCATGCTTGCGTTATACAACACACAACCAGCAGCAGCTACTGTAACACTTTGAAATACCGCATCGTTAAAGTCTACGATAGCTTTGGTGCCATCAATCTTAGGGTAAGTAACAGAGTTACCACTGGCGTCTGTAGTGGCAAGTACAGCTTCAGTACCTGTTGCGAAAGAGTCATAAGTACTTGTGTAACCTGTACCTGTAACTTGGTCAGATGCAGCAGATGGATCAGCTTGTCCTGAGTACTGTGGGCCACCTGTGAGATAAGAGTATGAACCCATATCTGAGTCATAGTCTCTTGCGGCACTTACTTTAATTAGTGCTACACGAAAGGTGTGTGCATCGAAGTCATGTGAACCCTTAAGGAGTTCCTGCTTGAAGTATTTGCTTAATGCTGTAGTAATAGCCATTATGTATTTTCCTTGTTGTCTTCTTCTGCCTCATCGGACAGGTCAGTTTCAGTTGCGACCTCTGTAATAGGGTCATAGTTCAGTTCAGCTATATCCATAAGGTCTTGTATAACCTCTGGGTGATCACTGACGTTAATGTCTGCACCGTTAAGGTTACGAAGGAATGCTGCGATCTCACGTAGGTCGTGTGGGGCAACATCACCAGCCTTGATACAGGGCATGAGGTCGTAGTTAAGTCCGTTAAGCTGCCATAAGCGTTCTACTAGCTGCTTATTGAGCACATCAACAATAGCTTGGATGTAGCTTTCTAATGCACGTAGAAACAGGTCAGTCTTAGACTTGGAGAGTGCATATGATCCATTGTTACCCCCACCGAGCATAAGAAACTCAGAAAGTACAGAACGGGCAATGTCATGTTGGTAACGCCTAACAATGGGGTCAATATCTACATTACGATTGCCATTGCTACTCATTAGTTCAATATCTACAAGTCTAATGTTTGTAGGAGAACCATCCTTGTCAGGGTAAGTATCACTAGGTGTTATAATATAACCTTGTTCATTAAACTTAACGTCACGAAGGATTTGTTGTAGGTTGCCTACGAAGCCACTCTGGGCCGCACTTGCGTCAGAAGACAAATACTCAGAAGGTATACGAGCAATAGGAATACCAGCTAGTTCACGTTCAACAGCTATAGCCTCTATGCTCTGTAAGTTATTTAGATAGACATACGAGGAATAAGCATTGCGGAGGATAGAGCGGCCACTAGGATCACCATTAAGAACAGTAGTACGATAGTAAAGGCTTTTAGTAGTGGGAATATAATGCTTTCCTGATCCATAACCTACGTCCTGATAGATTCCTAAGACATCACCGCTTTTATCTTCTACATCAAACCTAGAGACTGTCCAAGGCGCACGACAAGCAATCTTACGTACACCCAAGCGTCCATCAGTGTACTTACTGTTTTTCTTAGGCGATCTCTGAGTAGGGCCAACTCTCCGCTTATAAACAACTTCAAACCACGCAAAACCATACGACAACGACGATAAAGATTCTGCAATGTGATCGTCAAGACTGTGATCCATATCATCAAAGATACTTTCCACAAAGTCAGCTTCACGTTTAGCTTCCTCAGTATCATTGGCTGGTTCCACTTTAAGTTTGACATCTCTAAGTACTTGTTCAGCAGCATACATAACCGCACCAATAGTACTGTCATTATCCCGCATCTCCCGATACTTGCGAATAGCGTTCTTACCGCGTAGTTCAGGGATAAACTCATCTGCACGTATTTGTCCAGTACGAGTGTTATCACCAGCTACACCAAGAATACTCTTAGCTGCACCTTCCGATAGTTTCTTTGTAGCCATATTAAATTAGCCCTTTGGCACTAGAGTACGCTAGTTTAAGTTGTGGCTTTGCGTAACCATTAAGACTTAGATCAGTGATAGCCCATACTAGAGCATCTAACCTGTCAGGAGACCCAATAGAACCTAGAGGTTCCCACTGTACCATCTGATCCTCTAAGTCGTTCAATCCTCTTACATGCTTAACTCTGTTTTGTTCATATAATGCTGAAACTGGTTCTGCCCTAGCCATCTTACCCCTTGAGGCATGTACTAACCTTACAGGCAGTGTTTCATCTTCTGTATGCAGTGTATGTCTTACCATATCACCACCTTGGTTTCTCTCAGCTACAATCCTGTCAGCTAGATGCTCATGGTAGAGTTCTACAGCCTTAGATGCCCACTGTTGGGGTGTATAACGACCAGTATGATCCTCTAACACATAAGCTGTACCATTTACGTCTACACCAGCTACAACAATACCTGTCATGTCACTTTCAGCGTTAGAGGTAATAGCCGGGTCAATAGCGACAACAATACGATTAAGTGTAGGAACCTGATCTTTCTCTATCTCACACTTAGCTAGTAACGACCTATTCCATAATGCACCAGATGCCTCATCTAGTACCTCAGCATATAGTTCCTGCCTACCTAACCTAGTTCCCTCGTAAGTCTTACGTACAGCATCTAAGAAGGTATCAGCTAAGTTAGCACTGTTATCGTATGTGCTTCCTGTGGTGACGTGTGTCTTCTCATCGTCTAAGATGGTTCTCAGTAACTTAGTAGTCTTAGGTGTAGTTGTAATAAACGATACGGGGTGTTTACCTAAACGTAACCCAAACTGTGCCATGTCCCAAGTCTCTTGAGCGTTTCTCCATGCACAAAGTTCATCTGCCCACATTGAGTATGCTTGTGGTCCCCTAAGTCTCTCAGGGTCTTCTGCTGAGAAGAATACAGCCTTAGAGCCATTAGCCCAAGTCATTGTATTGTTAGTAGGAGACCAAGTAGGGAAGCCTAACTCTTTTCCTCTGTATGTCTTATCACTCTTATGACAGACATTCATTAGTCCAGAGTCGCCTTCAACCATAACCCTACGAACATCACCCTTAGTCGGTGCAACACAGTGAACGATACGATCATTCTTCATAATCCTGTGTCGTACCCACTCAGCACCAGCCCTCGTCTTACCCCAACCACGACCAGCTAAAGCTACCCAGACATTCCACTTACCATCAGGTTCTAATTGATCAGGTCTAGCCCAGAACTTCCAATCGTACTTAAGTTCTTCAGCTTGCTCCGGGGAGAGGGACGACAAAACTGAAGCTACCTGATCTGAGGGTAACTTCCTTAAGTCCTCAGCCGTTATCCTCATGTTCATCTGTTGATTTTCCTAGTCGGGTCATAATCTCTTCTACAGCGGAGCGGTCTTCCTCTTCTTCACTACCAACTTCCCGTTCCTCAACAGTGTTAGTAGGAGACCAACCTCCCTTACTTCTTAAGTACAACTCAGCAGCCTTAAAGTCACCAGCTAACGCTTGCTCAACGACAACATTCCCAATAGCTGATGTAGTATCGAACTTCACCTCCGCTATGTCTCCACCATACAACTTATAAAAAGTAGATGTACTAGATGGAGCATGAGAGTACTTCTGGATAGATGCCATAATATCTTTAACTGACACACCACTACTGATGCCCTTACGGACATGCTTACCTATAATAGCACTATATGGTAGTTTCTCTGCCATGAACTCTGAGCATCCTTCAGTTCCGTACATGTCCCTAGTCCTTAAGAGACAACAAATAAAATAACGACAAAAGTAAGTATAACTCCCTCAATCATCGGCATGACCTCATCCTGTAATTCTAACTTGGCAGTGTTCGTCATGGTTGACTAAGGGAGAAAGACTTTAAAACAGAAGTATAGTTTGTACCTAGTACTCATGTAACTACTAATGTATAGCTGTTGTCTATAAACTATAATAGTAATAACCATAATAGTATAATACTATATAGTCTCTTTACTGTCGTAGTTACATCTGCTATACTTTAGTAGGTTGTCTACTACTATATAGCAACATTTTTTGGACTTATGCAACCCTTCCTCAGAAACTATTTTCTATGTCGTTGATAATACACGAATCTTTTTTTATTTATTTTTATAGACTGTGACATATTTATCACACTTGCACTTCATGGTTGTAGGGTCAAACTAATTTTCTTATGTTATAGATATGACCCAAAGTAATTTTTTTATGTTATAGATATGGGTGGATAACCACGCCGATCAAATTTATACCCCAGAAAGTATAGGGTCCCATACTAAAGTATATATTGACACCCCCCGGATGATAAACGAATCACCCCCCTACGTATGAAATGTGTTGCATAAATGTCACACTTGGTTAACTAATTGAATACATGGGTAAAATAATGCTTGCAAAAGTAATTTCTTGCGCTCGACGTGCGAATCGGCAAGGACATAGGGAATCCTTTAATTGAACGCTTGTTCATTTAATTGGTAAGAATACCAAACCAATATATAGGCAAGTATTTGTTGTGGTACAATAATACCCCATGCCTTTACGCTCAATATTAGGGCCGTAGGACAACACAAAAGAAAAAAGGCCACTACCATACAGTAGAGACCAGAGTCGTCGTTCTATGACGCTATTTATAAGCTTAGGGATTGGCTAACATATACGCGCCAAAAGCCCAGATCAGTATACCATTTATAAGAATCCATAATAGGGAGGATAAGACGCGTTTGATGATACTCATATCAGAATCCTTTCGGTGTAATATAAACTATAGATGACTCTGGGTATTGCTCCCGAACGTATTCTGTGACGTTTTCCACTAGGTCAGGAACCTCGATCACAACTCTAAAATCATCGCCTAGTTCATCGCATAAGATTACTATATACTCATTCATTGTGCTGACTCCTCTTTCCACTTTTTCATCGTGCTATGCTGTGCGGTTGTAAGCGGCGCGAGTCCACTGTCCCCCATTTGGTAAAGGAATGTATCCTCTAGAAAGATGCGTGTGTATAAATCACCGTTCTGTTTCAGCATGTCTAAGTATTCTTGGCGTTCTGCTAGTACTTCTCTGAATGATGGTTTCATGCTGCGACTCCTTGTCTAATAGTGAATCCGCTTTTGTCTGTTTTAGCATCGCCTTTCGCTTTTAGGACAACATAGCTATTTGATATATC
>Ga0209634_1002068_pt1 | contig 14235 bp, 21 predicted proteins | sample LinPmetageLP40_FD_184043 | JGI IMG/M metagenome (GOLD analysis project Ga0209634, IMG submission 184043) | Marine viral communities from the Pacific Ocean - LP-40 (SPAdes) (version 2) | ecosystem: Environmental > Aquatic > Marine > Oceanic | place: Pacific Ocean | collected 2010-08-26
AACACTGTTGGAGACAGAAACGTAGCCATTGGTGAAGGCGCACTTCAAACCCATAATCCTTCAAGTAATGCAGATACTTACAACGTAGCCGTGGGCTATGATGCAGGTAATGCTGTAACCACAGGCGTTCAAAACACCCTTATCGGTGGTCTTGCAGGTGATGCGCTTACTGAGGCTGACGCAAACGTAGCTATTGGTAAAGGAGCATTAACTACAGATACTCTTGGAAGCTCAAGTGTTGCAGTAGGAAATAATGCTTTAACAAATCAAAACTTTACGTCTGCTACAGATACTTACAACGTAGCAGTGGGTAAAAACGCAGGTCTATCAATGACGACAGGCACAGAAAACACATTTGTGGGCGGTCTTGCAGGTGATGCCGCTACTACAGCTTCAGGTACTACATTTGTAGGCAAGAGTGCAGGTAGTGCAACAACAACAGGTGGAGACAACACAGGTTTAGGTAAGCAAGCGTTAAAGTCCACTACAACTGGAATCGCAAACACCGCAGTTGGTAAAGACGCTTTAGAAGCAAATACCACCGCATCTAACAACACAGCAGTTGGTTTTAAATCTTTAGAAGCAAACACCACAGGCTCTTTAAATGCTGCTCTTGGTGGTGATACATTAAAAGTTAATACCACAGGTGCGCAGAACACAGCTCTTGGGATGTATGCTTTAAACGCAAATACTACAGCCGCTCTAAATACGGCTGTTGGCTATACTGCTTTATTAGCAAATACAACAGGTACTCATAACGTAGCAGTTGGTGCAGCCGCATTAGACGCTAATGTTACTGGTTCAGCTAATACTGCTGTTGGTTATAATGCTTTAAGTGCCTGCACAACTGATGGTAATACAGCATTTGGTAAAGATGCACTTGAGTTATGTACTACAGGTGTTAATACAGCAGTTGGAGGTAATGCATTAGCAGCCGTAACAACAGGAACTGGTAATACAGCAATGGGTCAAGATGCTTTGACTGTAAATACTGCTGGTAACAACACAGCCGTTGGTAAAAGTGCTTTAGGAGCAAACACCACTGGGCATACTAATGTAGCAGTTGGTGCTTTAGCTTTAGATGCTAATACAACTGGTAACTACAACATAGCGCTTGGTGTAAATGCTTTAACAGCAAACACAACTGCTGCTGATAACATAGCCATTGGTACTTCTGCTCTAGGAGCAAATACTACAGGAACAAATAACATAGCTCTTGGTCAAAATGCTTTAGACGCTGTAACTACTGCAAATAACAATATTGCGATAGGTTTAGATGCTTTATCAGGAGCAGCAGGTAATCAAAATGTTGCAATAGGCACAGATGGTCAAAAAGTATCTACTGCTGCTAATAATACATCTGTTGGTTATTTGGCTTTAGCAGCAAACACCACAGGCACAGGTAACAGTGCTTTAGGTAAAGCATCCCTAGATGCTAATACCACTGGAGACTATAACGTAGCTGTTGGTGATGATGCTTTAGGTGCTAACACAACAGCAGACAACAACACAGCTATTGGTTCTGCCGCACTAACTACTAATACCACAGGAGCTAACAATACTGCGGTTGGTCTTTTGGCTTTAAGATTAAACACCACAGGTGCTTCAAATGTAGCTGTTGGAGCAAATGCTTTAGATGCTTGTACTACAGGAGGCACAAACACAGCTGTTGGATTTCAAGCACTAACAACACTTATTGGAGGCGGTGCAAACACAGCCGTGGGACAACAAGCAGGTGCTAGCATAACAACTGCTGATAATAATACTATGGTAGGTATGGTAGCGGGTTCTAGTCTTACTTCAGGTTCTAACAATTTAATATTAGGACATGATGCAGGAGAATCTGGAAGTCCAGGTGGTTCAATCACCACAGGTAGTAATGAAATTGTTCTTGGCGATGAGGCAATAACTGAAGCACACATCCAAGTAGATTGGACAGTAGCTTCTGATAAGCGTGATAAAACAGACGTAGAACCAATGGATATGGGTTTAGACTTTGTTAATAAGTTAAAGCCTGTTACTTATAAATGGGATAAAAGAAGTCTCTATGTTGAAAAAGGTGAAGACTTTAGAGACTTAATTACTGACGGCACTCATAAAGAAGATTGGTTAGATACTGGGTTCTTAGCTCAAGATGTAGAAGTCTTAGAAGCAGAATACGGATATAACATAGCTGATAAAACAAACCTTACAACTACCCTCAGTGATGACGGTAATCAGTATGGTTTAACATATAGTAAGTTTGTACCTATGTTAGTTAAATCAGTACAAGAACTTTCCGCGAAAGTGGAAGAATTAGAAGATAAACTTAATAATAAGGAGTAAAAAATGGCACAAACAGTAACAGAATGCCTAGCAACAGGAACCGATTCGGTAACGCTGATAGACGAAGTAAAAGCTGGAACACACGATGTAACAGGCATGACACAAGCCGAGATAAATGAAATGGTACAACGTAATGTTGACCACCTTTCAACTATCTTGCTTTACGCACCAGATGCTGAAGATGCAAGTGACGAAACGCCAAACGTAGCAGGAGCAGCAGGTAGTAAGAAAACCACTCACGTTGCAGCCGTTACCACTGGTACCGATTACATAGCAGCAAACTAGGAAGCGACATGGCAAAAGAAAACGTAGTCTTTATAGACGATCAAGAGATAAAAGTATCTGAGTTGTCCGATCAACAACAATACTTACACTCGCAATTACTGGATTTGAAAAGCAAAGAAGCCAGTCTTAAATTTCAATTAGACCAAGTGGCTGCCAGTATGTCAGTATTTCAAAACGCTTTTGTTGAGGCTTCTAAAGAAGTCGCTGAAGAAGTGTTAGAAGAACCAACACAAACAACTGAAGAGGAAAAATGATGGAAATGATTGTAAGCGCGTTAACGTACATAACAATGATAGTAACAGTAGCCAGCTTAGTGGCGGCTTCTACACCCACACCTAAAGACGATGCCTGGATTGGCAAACTGTATAAGTTTGTTGATGTACTGGCTTTGAACATAGGTAAGGCTAAGGAAACTGCACCTGTTAAGAAAACTACTAAAAAATAATGGCAACAGCAAAAGATGCTCTTAATGCTATAGAAGCACATGAAAAAGAATGTAAGCTTTTATATAAAAGTATTGATGCTAGATTAGAAGCAGGTTCAAAAAGATTTGATAAATTAGAACTAATGCTATGGGGTGTTTATCCTTTTATTGTTGCTACTGTTATAGCTGCTAAATTTATAGGATGAGTGGAGCAAAAAAATCAAGAGTTAATGAAGCAGGTAATTATACCAAACCTACTATGCGTAAACGCATATTTAATAGAGTTAAAGCTGGAAGCAAAGGCGGTAAGGCGGGTCAATGGTCTGCTCGTAAAGCACAAATGGTAGCTAAAGCTTATAAAAAAGCTGGAGGAGGATATAAATGAAAGGCGTTAAACATTATAAAAGAGATGGTACTGAACACAAAGGCAGTTCTCATAAAATGGCTAATGGTACTTTGCATACGAATAAATCACACACTAAAACAAGTGTAAAGTTATTTCATTTTAAAGATTTATCTAAAAAAGCTAAAGTAAAAGCTAAAAAGTAATGCCTCTTAAAAAGTCTCAAAGGTCTTTAAAAAAATGGACAGGAGAAAAATGGACTACTTCTAGTGGTAAAAAATCTTCTGAAACTGGTGAAGTATATGCACCTAAAGCACAAATAAAAAGATTAAAGTCTACATCTAAAGGTAGAAGTAAACTTGCAGCAGCTAATAGAAAAAAAAGAAAAGCTACTGCTAAAGGAAAACAACACGCAAGACATGGCTTGCATAAAGGAAAAAAAAGATAATGTATGAATATAGTTGCAAAGTTGAAAGAGTCGTTGATGGCGATACTGTGGATGTTATTCTTAACCTCGGTTTTGACATTATGTATAAGTCTCGCGTTCGTTTATACGGCATTGATACTCCCGAATCACGCACTCGTAATCTTGATGAGAAGGCTAGAGGAAAGATGGCTGGGGCTTTCTTAAAAAATGCAATAGATTATGGTGAAAAAGTAGTTATACAAACAAAACTTAAAGATTCTAGAGGTAAATTTGGAAGAGTTTTAGGTAATGTAGTTGTTGATGGAATTAATATTAACCAGTTAATGATAGATAATTATCATGCAGCCGCTTATTTTGGACAAAATAAAGAAGCTATAGAAGCAGTACATTCTGCTAATAGAACAAGACTAATTGAACTGGGATTATTTAAACCTGTAGAGTAGTGGAACAAGCAGTACAATTTATTAATGAAGTTGGCTTTCCAATAGCTGCTGCATTAGGTTTAGGTTTTTTTATCTGGAAGCTAATTAATAGAATTATAGACGGCATGGAAACTAAACTAGATGTCCTTGATGAAAAAGTTGCAGTACAAATTGCAGCAATGGAAGAAAGATTAGGCGGTAAGTTAGATTCACAACATGGCATATTAGTAGCTTTAATTGACAGAGTTCGTAGTTTAGATAATGAAATTATACGTCAAGATACTATGATAAAAACTATACTAGGAGTGCCTAATCTTATTAACATAGACAAGATAGCTAAGGCTGATAGAGATGACCAAAGAAAAGATTAATGAATAAAAAATTTAACACTCTAATAACCATAGGATTGTTATTTAATATTGTTTCTTTTAATGTAAAAGCTTCTCCAATAATACATGAGTTTAAAAACCCTAGTTTTAGTGGTATCGGTGCTTCTGCTCATTACTTGACTGTTGACGAACAAGAAACCAAACGCAGAGATGAGCTTGCTGAAGAAGTACAATCAGCACTGGAAGAAATACAAAGAGACATAGACAACAGCACGCTTAACAAATTTTTATCTAATCTACAAAGCAGAATATTTAGTAACCTATCCAGAGACATTAGCGATATGTTGTTTTCAGAAGATGGCGGTACTGGTGGAACAATAGACTTAGATGGAAATCAAATTACTTTTAGTAATGATGGTGAGTATATAACACTTACTGTTATAGACGAAAATGGCTCAATTACAGAAATAAAAATTCCTATAGGGATATTTGGGGTATGTACCGCAGACTGTGGAGTTTAATACTCCTTGGAATAATGGTAGGTTGTGCTTCTTTTGCACCGCCTAGATCAGAGGATTGTCGGCTTGTAGGTATTATTTGCCCTGAAGAAGCCAGAGTTGAAAGGGTTACATTGCAAAAACTATTAGACTTATCACCTCCTAATCAAAAGGCAGTCCTTGCTGTCTACGAATTTAAAGACCTAACAGGTCAACGTAAGCCTTCAAATAAGATGGCTTTATTCTCAACCGCAGTAACACAAGGTGCAGAAAATTATTTACTAGAAGCATTGAACAACGTAGGAAGAGGGAATTGGTTTGTGGTTGTAGAGCGTAGCGGATTAGACCATGTAACAAAAGAACGCCAATTAATTAAGAACACAAGAAAAACCTATGACGGAGAAGGTGGTAATAAATTAAAGCCTCTTTTATATGCAGGAATTATCTTGGAAGGAGGCATCATATCCTACGAGTCAGACATTATGACTGGTGGGAACGGAGCAAGATATTTAGGTATTGGGAACACAAACCAGTACCGCAAAGATGATATAACTGTGTCCATTAGGGCAGTTCTTGTTCAGACAAGCGAAGTTTTATTAAACGTAACAGTAAGCAAGACCATACTAAGTGCAGGTGTTAGTAGAGATGTTTTTAGGTTTACAGAGTTAGGTACGGAACTCGTAGAAGTAGAAACTGGCTATACACAGACAGAAGCCACAGGGTATGCAACTAGGGCAGCAATTGAAACAGCAGTTTATGAATTAGTTATAAAAGGCTTAAATAAAGAATTATGGGATTTTAATTATCCGCTATTAAGCGAGGAGAAAAAATGAAAAATCTAATAAAAATATTGTTGGTTTGTTTTGTAGCTAATATAGCAGCAGGTAACAACGATATATATTTAACGCAGTCAGGGGGAGGTGCTTTTACACTAACCATTGACCAAATTGGATCAACAAACAAAGTAGGTACTTCAGGAGCTAGGGTGACCATGGCAGGTGCTTCTCTTACTGGAGATTTTAAACAACAAGGTGCTACTAACACCTTAGCTGCTGCAATTGCTGCAGCTAATAGTTCTTCGTGGACTATGTACCAAATCGGTGATTCTAATACCAGTACATTGACAGCAGGTGGTGGTGGTTCGGTAGCTTCATCAGATTTTGACTACAACGCAACTGGTAATAGCAACATACTTACTTGGTTACAAGGCAGTTCAAGTGCAGCTACAGGTGGTAACTTTGATGCAGCCTTAACAGGTAACTCTAATGATTTAAACATCAGAAGTGAAGTAATTGGTGCAATCAACAACTGGGATATTGATGGTAACTCAAATGATATAGATGTTACTCAAATAGGAACTGACGATAAAGCCATTACATTTACGCTAGTAGGTGACAGCAATGATGTAGACATTGACCAAACAACCTCAGCATCAGGAGTAACGGACACTATAAGTTTAGTCGCGGCTTCTACATCGGGTACTATTAATATAGACCAATGCACAAGTGGCTGTTAATAGCCCTATTATCTAGTTCCGTATATGCAGATATAGGAGAAATATCAGAACTGCGAGGTAATGGAGAGGTTTTAAGAAGTACAGATGGAGATAGGCTGTTAGCAGAGCTATCTTTAGGCATACAAAGTAATGATGATGTTAGAACTGGTGATGGTCGTATAGCTATACAGTTCTTAGATGATTCCATCCTTAAACTTACTGAAGGGTCTAGGGTGGTAGTGGATAGCTATATATTTGACCCTAACCCCAAGAAGTCGCAGTTGGCTTTAAGAATGGCAAGCGGTACTGCCAGATTTATAACAGGCAAACTAGGCAAAATTGATAAAAAAAATATTAGTATAGAAACGCCTTCAGCAACTATTTCGGTTTTAGGAACAGACTTTACCACCACAGTAGACGAAATAGGTCGCAGTTTAATTATTCTTTTGCCAGACGAAAATGGTAATAGTTCAGGACAAATAACAGTAAAGACTGCAGCAGGAGTAGAAATACTTGATAAGCCGTTTCAAGCGACTATGGTGAGCGTTTCAGAGTCACCCCCTACTAAACCAGTAACTTTAGTTAATATGACGTTAGGGTTCATTAATAACCTTCTTATAGTAAATCCACCAAATGAAGTAGAGAAAGCAGTGGAAGAACAAAACACTAAAAGTACCAATGTATTAGATGTAGATTTTTTAGAAGAAAACTTTGATGAAGATTTAGAGGAAGAAGATGAATTAGAAATAGACCGCTTATCTATAGACCTTCTTTCAGTAGATTTTTTATTAGACCTATTGGCTTTTATAGAAGGTGAAGATGAAGTTTCTAAAATAGGCGATGTAACCATAGAAGGTATAATTGCTGGTTATGACGCTAAAGCACAGACGTATTCTTTTGTAGAAGGAGAAATGCTTACGTTTTACAGAAGCGTAGAAAACACAATAGACTTACAAATACCTAAAATAAGTGCTTACAACATAACAATACTGTCAGGTGGTAAGCTAATAGATATAACAGTAAACGGAGGGTCAGATGGTACGATTATTATTAATCAGTCTGATTAGTTTGCCTTTGGTTGCTGGCAACAATGCTATTACTGTAGAACACAAAGGTTCTTCATCTGTTATTAACATTAAGCAAGTAGGCTATACAAACAATGCCACAGTCTATTGCGGTTTAAGTGGCGGAGTTTACAGCACCCATACTTGCACTAGGGCAACCATTAATTTAAACACCACAGGTCACGGAAACACGGCTAAAGCCTATTCTCAATGGTCTAACCATACAGATAATACGTTTACCATTACACAGACAGGTGATAATAATTATGGGTATCTTGATTTAGACAAAGACGATAACGTAGGAATTATAACGCAGAACGGAAACTCTAATACTGGCATAGTATTAATGGCAGGAGATGATAACGCTTACACCATTAATCAAACTGGTAACTCAAAGTACGGAAAGATATACAGCTTTGGAGATGACTCTGACGCTACAATTACACAATCAGGAATAGGACAACACAATGCTTACATCTACAATTACAATTATGCTGACAACAATTCTTCTACCATTATACAATCAGGAAGCGGAACACATGACGCAGATATCTGGTGGTATTCCGATGCCGACAACGGAGTAGCTTCTATAAACCAATCAGGTTCAGGAGATCATACGGCTAGGCTTAATTTTTACACTGACGATTACAACGTAGGAGTTACACAATCAGGAGCTAACGATAAATCATTTACGGCTACCTATAATTGCGTAAGCAGTTGTACAAAAACAGTTACTATTGATCAATATGATTAAACGCTTATTGCCTTTAATTTTAATATTAAGTTTACCTATACTGTATGAATTTAAAATTTATGAAATATTAAAGTTAAAAACTTTTGATGCTCTAATACCAGAACAACAAGAAAGTGGTTATTTTACTGTACTCAACATAACAGATGATGATATAAATAGAGAGGGTGGCTACCCTTTATCCAGACAAAGGCTCTCTGAGATAAACGCACAGGTAATAAAAAAAGGAGCAATAGGTGTTGGATGGGTAGTCACTTTTCCTAATAAAGGAAGACTTTCTGTTAATGGAGATAAAGCATTTGCTAATTCTTTATCCCAAATCCCAAGTGTCCTTGCAATGTTTGAGAATAACAAAGGTATTTATCCTAAAACCACAGGAACAGTAATACTGGGTGAAGATGTAGGTGGTACTTTTGCTACTGGTGTTACACAAAATATTTCTATATTAGCTAACAATTCAAATCAAGGCATAGCAGTAGCAAGACCTGAAGTTGATTCATTAGTAAGAAGATTGCCGTTATTATTAAGAACACCTGATGGCTGGGTTGCTTCTTATGGAACAGAAGTTTTAAAAGTTTTAGCAGGTGCAGACACTTACATTATAAAAACCAATGATAATGGTTTAGAAGAAATACGAGTAAAAGGCTTACCTGCAGTACCTGTAGATTCTCTAGGACGCAAGTGGATAAGTTTCGTGAATACCTCACAAACTAATTTGCAAGAAATGGACGTTGAAAATAAGTTTGTTTTTATAGGATTTACAGCTAAAGGCATAATGCCTCAACTATCAACTCCTATTGGATATTTAGAACCACATAAGATACAAGCTGCATTAGCTGAAAGTATATTAATAGAAAATAGTCCATATGTTCCAGATTGGAGTTTGGCTGTAGAAATATTAATTTTTAGTATAACTTCTGTTTTAGCTTGGTATCTGATAAATATTTTTGGAATTACTTTAGGAATATTATTAACCAGTCTATTATTTTTATTAACAGCAAGCAGTGGTTATTATTTAATACAACAAGGTCTTTTAATAGATGTAACTTGGGCTTTAATATCACAGTTTATTACAGCATCAACAGCATTTTATTTACGTTTTAGAGAACAATATAAATTACGAGAACAAATTAAAGGACAGTTTGGCAAATACCTTGATCCTCGTATGGTAAAAAAATTACAAGATAATCCTGAGTTATGCCAAGTAAATGGAAAAAGAGTTGATTGTTCTATTATATTTACTGATTTAAGAGGATTTACTAGTCTTTCTGAATCAGTAGAACCTGAAATGGTTACTTATATAATGAATTCTGTTTTAGATGTACAAGTACAAGCCGTTAATAAATTTTCAGGTGTAACAGATAAATTTATTGGTGATGCTGGAATGTTTCATTGGAACAGTATTATTCCTCAAGAAGATCATCACACATTAGCTTTGCAAGCTGCACAAGAAATAGAAAAGAATATTGACCAGTTAAATATTAAATTTAAAGAAGAAGGTATTTCTGAAATAGCTATAGGAATAGGTATTAATAGTGGTGTATGTATTGCTGGAAATTTTGGAGCAACCGATAGATTTGCTTTTTCACTTATAGGCGATCCATGTAATGTTGCAGCACGATTAGAATCAAGTACGAAAATAGCAGGAGTTGGTGTATTGATAGGTGAAGAAACTGCAAAAAATGTTAATTTTAAGCTACAATTATTAGAACCAATAGAGGTAAAGGGAAAAGCTAAACCATTACAAGTTTATACATGGGCATAAAAAATGAGTAAAATTTTAATAGGTGTAATACTGGTTATGGGAATAACAGGCTATTTTCTTTGGAATGAAAATTCAAGATTATCTGCTTTAAACCAAGCTTTTGAATTAAGAGATCAAGAACAAAAATCTGCAATAGAGTCACTGCAAAATGATTTCAAATTGCAAACAGAAGGTTTGTTAGAAATACAAAGTAAAAATCAAGCAATTCAAGTTGAAATGACTAGGTATTTAGATATATTTAAAAGACATGATTTAACAAAACTTGCAGCAGCTAAACCTGGATTATTAGAACCTAGAGTAAATAAGGGAACAAAAAATGTATTTAATAGTATTGAAGAAGATAGTCGCAACATTGATAGTCTTGACGATGGCTTGCAGTTGCAGTCTGTTTCCAAGTAAACAAAGTGTAGAAATAATTACCAAACCTTTAGAAAGGCAGATTGCTCAACCAATCATGCCAAGGGAAATAGACTTAAAAGAACCTTATTGGTATGTTGTTTCTGATAAAAATTTAGAAGAGTTTCTGGCAAGAGTAGAAAAGGAACATGGACAAGTAGTATTTTTTGCTATGTCTGTACCAGATTACGAGTTAATGTCTTATAACATGCAAGAATTAAAACGATATATAAATGAACTTAAACAAGTTGTTGTCTATTATAAAAAAGTTACTACCTATAAACCTAAAACTGAAGGAGAATAAAATGAACATATCTCAAGAAGGTTTGTCTCTAATTAAAAAATTTGAAGGTTGTGAATTAAAAGCTTATCGTTGTCCAGCAGATGTTTTAACTATTGGATATGGCATTACTAAAAACGTAACTGAAAATATGGAAATAACTCAAGAAGAAGCTGATGTAATGCTTAATGAAGAGATAACTGAATACGAAGAATATATTAATAATATGGTTACTGCACCACTAAACCAATCACAGTTTGATGCTTTATGTGCTTGGGTATACAACCTTGGACCAACTAATTTAAAAGAATCTACATTACTTAAACTTCTCAATGCAGGAGATTATCATCTTATACCCAGTCAAATAAAAAGATGGAATAAAGCAGGTGGAAAAACTTTAACAGGTTTAATAAGAAGAAGAGAGGCAGAATCTCTCTTGTTTGAAGGCAAAGAGTGGATAGAGGTTTAATATGCCATTAGCTAAATATGTTTTTAAACCAGGAATAAATAAAGAAGGAACTAACTACAGTAATGAAGGTGGTTGGTTTGATGCTGATAAAGTAAGATTTCGTAAAGGTAAACCAGAAAGAATAGGTGGTTGGAATAAATTTGCAGTTCCAACATTTATAGGAACTTGTAGAAAATTATTTACTTACAAAACAGCAGGAGGAGAAAGCTACGTTATTTTAGGCACTCATCAAAAACTTTATAATTTGAGTGGTAATGTTTATAACGATATAACTCCTATAAGAGCAACTACAACTAATGGTATTGTTTTTGCAGGTACTGATGGTTCAACAACTATAACAGCTACTGATGATGATCATGGTTGCGTAGAAGGTGATTTTGTAACAATAAGTGGTGCAGTATCTTTAGGCGGTGTTGTAACTGCTGTTATTCTTAATGCAGAACATCAAATAACTGCAGTTCCTACTGCTGATACTTTTACTTTTACAGTATCAGTAACTGCCAATAGTAGTGATAGTGGAAATGGTGGTTCAGCAGCAGATGCTGCTTATCAATTAAATACTGGATTAGATGTATATGTAAGATCAACTGGTTGGGGAGCAGGAACTTGGGGTGCTGGAACTTTTGGTTCATCTTCTGATATATCTGAAAATGGACAACTAAGATTATGGTCTTTAGATAATTTTGGTGATGACACTATTGTAAATCCTAGAGCAGGAAGTCTTTATTTTTGGGATAAGTCTGATGGTTTAACAACACGGGCTGTGGCTTTATCATCTGAAAGTGGTGCAAGTGATGTTCCAACAGCTTGTTTGCAAGTTATGACATCTGATGTTGATAAACACGTTATAGCTTTTGGAGCAAATCCTATAGGTTCTTCTAGTATTGATCCTTTACTTGTTAGGTTTTCAGATAGAGAAAGTGCAATAGATTGGACTCCAACTGCCACAAATCAAGCTGGTGGTGTTCAATTATCACAAGGCTCAACTATTGTAGGTGCATTAAGAACTAGACAAGAAATACTTATTTGGACTGACGTAGGAATAATTTCTATGCGTTTTGTTGGTGAACCTTTTATATTTTCTTTTACAGAGGTTGCTGAAGGAATGTCTTTAATAGGTCCTAATGCTGCTGTAACAGCAAATAATAGAGTTTATTTTATGGATCGTAACGGATTTTATGTTTATTCTGGAAGTGCAGAAAGATTGCCTTGTACTGTTTTAGATTATGTTTTATCTGATTTAAATCAAGATCAAGCATACAAAGCATTTGGCGGAGCTAATGAAAGTGTAAATGAAGTTATGTGGTTCTATCCTTCAGGTTCAAGTACAGAAATTGATAAATACGTTTTGTATAATTATTTAGAAGGCACTTGGTCTATAGGAACAACTTCTGATAATTTTGTAAGAACAGCATGGGATGAAGCATCTGTGTATGAAAATCCTATAGCAGCTAGTAAAAATGATGATTCAAACTTAAATTATACATATAACCATGAAGTGGGTCATGGTGATGGAGACAATAGTTTTTCATCATATATTGAATCAAGTGACTTTGACTTAACTCCTGACGGAGAAAGATATACTTTTATTTCAAAATTAATACCAGATATAGAGTTCAGAGATCAACAAACAACTAATGATACTGTTACTTTTACTATTAAAGGTAGAGATTATCCATTGCAAGATTTATCTACTTTACAAACTATAAATGTAACTCCTAATTCTACATTTGAAAATACAAGAGCTAGAAGCAGACAAGCTGCTTTAAGAATATCTAATTCATCTAGTGATTACGGATGGAGATTAGGTGATTTAAGATTAGAAATTAGACCAGATGGTAAAAGATAATGGCTGATATCAAAACGATTGCATTGCCTTTAGTCAACACAGAATATGATTCTAATAATGAAGCATTAACCAGAAGAACTATAGAACAAGCAATAGAAGATATAAATGTTAAGATTACTACTGTACAAAGAATGCAATCAACAGTTACTAGTAAAGCTTCTAAACGACATCAATTTTTATTAATGGGTATGAAACATGTCTGATAATCTTAAAGTATTAGGTCAAGTAGACCCAGCAGCAACAACAGTTACTGTGCTTTATACAGTTCCTGATATGACACAAACAACTGTTAGTTCTATAGTTGCAGCAAATCGCACAGGTTCTGCTATCACTTTTAGACTAAGTGTTCATGTGGCTGGTGCTGGTGCTGACGATAAACAATATTTATATTATGGCAAATCAGTTGCAGCTAATGATTCCCTAGCAATAGTTTTAGGTATAACATTAAATCAAACAGATGTTGTAAAAGTTTATACAAGTGCAGTAGACATGAGTTTTAATATGTTTGGCTGTGAAACAAAAGAGGAAAGGTAATGGATATTAAACAACAAACGCAGAACGTAGCAAACCAAGGTCGTTATGGCGACTCTATGCTTATGCACGTTAATCCAGCAGAAGTAAAAGGATTGGCATCAGCTATGCCTTTAACAGTCAATCCACAAACAGGACAGCCAGAAGCTTTCTTACCTTTTTTAGCACCTTTATTAGGAAGTGCTTTAGGAACTTCTCTATTAGCAGGAACGGGAGGTTTATTAGCAGGTCAAACTGCATTAGCAGCAGGCATTGGAGCAGGTTTAGCTACATATGCAGAATCAGGTGGTTCAGGTAGTAAAGCATTACTATCAGGACTGACGGCAGGGTTTGGAACTAATGCTGCAAATGCAGCAGCACAAACTGCGGGTACAGCAGCAGCAACTACAAGTAATATAGCAGCAGGTATGACACCAGAATTAGCAGCACAAACAGCACAAACAGCAGCAACAGCAGCACCAAGAGCTGCAACTGGAGCTTTTGAAGCACTAGGAGATACTTTTACTGGTGGATTTTCTGGATTTGACCAAGGAGCAAAAGCATTAGCATCAGCAGCAGCTTCTCCTAGCGGTATGTTAGCTGG